>Ga0187827_10001309_pt1 | contig 37025 bp, 37 predicted proteins | sample ETNtaG_39_FD_167969 | JGI IMG/M metagenome (GOLD analysis project Ga0187827, IMG submission 167969) | Marine microbial and viral communities from oxygen minimum zone, Eastern Pacific Ocean - ETNP2014_SV_150_PacBio MetaG (Illumina Assembly) | ecosystem: Environmental > Aquatic > Marine > Hypoxic...
TCCGAGTGTAAATTTATGATCATGCCTGCCATAAAAAATACGGTTCCAATTATAAATCTGGTATCATAAAACCAGTTTATATTATAGATAGGGGCCAGCTGGAAGAGATATTTCCCGTTTACATAGCCGTTTATGGAGTTAAAGATCAGGGCAAATCCTATAAGCACTACCGGAAATTTCTTTTCTCTTCCTTTCATAAGGAAGGGAAAAATAAATGTCCTGTGAAAATAATGGAATGTCCACATCAAAAGAAAGACAATTGCAACCGGACTTTCCTTCCTTTCCCCCAGAAAAAACATGATAATTATTACTAAAAAAGCAGGTAGTTCCATGATCAGCCATCCTATTTTTGCTCGTAATGTATGACCCCAACCACTGCGAACATGCCGGCCGTAAGGCGCTGGTATCAATAAAAGGGAAAAAAAGACTATAGCTGCAAAAGTGAATAGAGCTATTAAAAGGATCCTGTGTACTATGGTATCATCCATAAGAAAATCAGTAATTAAATAATGAAATTATAAGGATATTTGATAATTTTGTAAAACAAAACCGTTGTAATTTACAAATTTTGTATTAATATCTGGGTAGTTACTTATCTTTTATGGAAATGTGTACCGAGTGCAATTATGTTATCTTTCTGTATATGGAAGGAATTGAAATAATTAATAGAAGAGGTATTTTATGGGAAAAAGATTTGTCAATGCCCTTAGTTTCCTCACAGTTATAAAGACACCCCAGACTTTTACAAGGGATGAAAAAGATATCACTGGTTCCATAGTATATTTTCCACTGGTCGGGATTATAATAGGTATTTTTATTTCAGTTTTTTTCTTTGTGATGAACCTTTTTCTTCCCCTGCTGCTTACTGTTATCCTGACCATAATATTTGAGATTATTATTACCGGTGCAGCCCATATTGTCGGAATGGCAAACATGTTCGACGGGGTGTTTTCAGACAGTAGAGGTAGTAAAAAGATACTTGCCATTATAAAAAAAAGAGATGTTGGGGTTTACGGAATACTTTCGATTATTTTATTGGTCATCCTAAAGACAGCATTACTTTATTTTTTAGCTAAGGGCGCATCCTTGGGAAAACTTACTGGCTTTCAGGATTTAACCGGATTTTATATATTTTTGGTTTTCATGCCAGGATTTGGCAGGTGGGGCATGAATCATTTGATAGCCAATCCTGTGAGGAAACTAAGGGATAAGAATGGTAGGAAAGGATTCAGTCTGGCAAATGTCTGTGCTGAAGATAAAAAGAAAGAGAGATATTTTTACATATCTTCCGCATATTTTATTGTAATGTATTTTCTTCTAGTGAATGTAGGGAATATCCTCAGAGTCTTCTTTGAGGACGGTGCAGGTTTCGGTATATCCAGCCCCATCGAATCTTATTGGGTGTATCTTTATTTAATTTCAGCTACGACGACACTTATCATATTAGTAAACTGGTTTTTTACCAGGAGGGCTAAAGGTGTGACAGAAGATATAATCGGCGGGGTAAGTGAAATAACAGAAGTACTTTTTTGCTTGTAAGCTTTCTGCTCAAAAATTATGCTTATTAAGTAAAAGGAAAAATAATACTATGGAAGACAGACAAAAGGGACAGATACTCATAAATACTGGTAAAGGGAAGGGGAAGACTACTGCGGCCCTGGGCATGGCTATTAGGGCAGCAGGACACGGACAGAAAGTCCTGATTCTTCAGTTTATAAAAGGCGCCTGGAAGACAGGAGAATCAAAGTTCTTGGAAAGGTTTACACCTGAAATAGAGATGGCCCAGCTTGGGACAGGGTTTTATAAGATCGAAGATGGAAAAGTAAAAGTAACCAAGAAAGACAGACAAGAAGCAAAAAAGGTTTTTAAAATAGCCGGTAAGAAAGTATTAAGTGGTGACTATGACCTCATAGTCCTTGACGAGATAATAAATATATTGGCATACGGACTTTTAGAGGTAAGGGACCTGATAAAATTATTAAAAGAAAAACCCCAGAAAACATCTGTAGTTCTTACAGGAAGGGGAGCTCATGGAGAGCTTATTGATATTGCAGATACAGTTTCTGAGATAAAAGAAATAAAACATGTTTACAGTAAAGGTATAAAAGCCAAAAAAGGTATTGAATACTGATAGTAAATAATATCCGGAAGAAGATCTATGGAATGCAAAAAAGAAAGAAACCTATCTTGGTGAAACTGCAGTTATGAACTGTGTTAACGAAATGGTATATGCTATGAGTGTGTAGCATATCACAGGAGTGCAATCGAGTTGACGGCCTGTTATTTTGTTAGCCAGGTAGAGAGGACTTATGATCGCTCAATAGATAATTTTATTAGACTTAATAAATAGTAATAATGATATTGAACAAAGTCTATCTCAAGACAAAAATAGGTGATATTTCGTATCTTTGGCTGGACGACAGGGGCAGCTGGAAGGTTGCAGCTTTAAGCACCAGTAAAGACTGGATTAATAAATACATATCCATGCTACAAGAAGACTCAGGGCCTTTTGGAAAAATATTGATCGGTAACAAAAGTCTCTCTGCCCTTGAAAAGGATATAGCAGAATACCTTGATGGAAATCTTAAGAAATTTAACATTAAAACTGTGTTCCTGTCGGGAACAGAATTTGAGAAAAGAGTATGGAGAGAAGCATCCGGTGTCCCTTTTGGATGTACCTGCAGTTACGGAAACCTGGCAGATATGTGTGAAAGGCCGGGGGCCGGCCGTGCAGTAGGGAATGCTATAGGGAAAAACCCGGCGATGCTTTTGGTGCCCTGCCACAGGATAATAAAAAGTGACGAAAGCCTTGGAGGTTTCGGTTCAGGTCCAGAACTGAAGAAAAAGCTGTTAGCCCTTGAAGGTACTATATATTAGCCGAATATTTCTAATCACAAATAATAATCTGATTTGGATGTATCGTTTCAAAAAGTGATATTATTATGAAATATATTTTAGAACTGTTATAAGTTCCTCTTGGAGATATTCCTAGTAGTCTTTATGGTGCAGGTGTGGAGGTCGTAAGCAAGCGCACCTCACAATGGGCAGAGAAACTGTAATCTCTGCAGGAAATGTTTTCAATCCTATTCCTTAGATAATAGCTGTGAATGATTCGGCCATCCAGTGTTGCACTTGTGATTGGGGAGTCCCTACATTTCTTGCTATTATCTTCCATTTTTTCATGAAGTCATTAGAATTAAGGATATTGTACCTTTTATTTTTTAGACCTATCAAGTATTTGAGGACCTGTTTTCTCTGGAACATGGATAGAGCTAGATTATAGACTTCCTGATATGGATAAAGAACTGGAAGGTAATCCCAAATACTCTGTCTTCAAGAGATTTTATCTATTCCTTTATCTCCATAAAATTTAATCTTTAACCACGGCCTTCTTCTAGTTATTTTGTTTTTCAATATTGGATATTCATATGTCAAAACCGAAGCCCCTTATGTTGTTGCGTAGTTTTTTAAGACCGCCCAAGCTAATAAAAATAATATCGGGGGCAGTCTTATCAAAAAAAGCAGTACCGCTTGTAGTAACGCAGGTAAAAAAGAACTTCTATTTGGTAGCAATTATAAGGTCAGAGAGGTCTTTTATGAATTTGGGTCTTTCCAGGCAAGAGGCTCTCCTCCCGTCGAATATTATTATTCTCACTCCATCTTTAAATAATTTTTCCAGGACACCGAGTGCTGACTTAAAATCTAACCTTTCACTCATATTTATTCAAGGTCCTACAAAATGACATGGATGTATTTGAGATTGCAATCTCTGGTTATTTTGAATCCACAGATAATGGGGTCTTCGGGTACTTTTATGAGTCAGGAAGTCGCAGCATATGCTAACTAGTAAAAGACATTGTGTTTTCTGCTTTTACTTCATATCATATTCTAGATTTGCCTTTTTACATATGATTTCATTTTCTATTATTATACTAAATGTATAAGAAGTAATTAGAAGATAGTTGATATATTAATAAAAAACTGGATAATTAAAATCAGACATATATAGATACTTCAGTGATTCATAAAAGGACAAGGAGAAGACATGGGTGGGTTCTTGGACGGTTTGAAAAAATTTCTCACTATGTCCGAAGACAGCGGTTCAAAATTTATTACTTTTAATATAGTCTGCAATAAATGCGGTGAAGAGAAAACTGTAAAGGCTTCCAAGATAAGTGATATATCCAGGGTATATGAAGGGGATGGACCTCCCGGTGCAGAGTATTTTTTAAGAAAAGAAATCCTTGGGAATAATTGTAATAACCTAATTTATATCACTATATATTTTGGATCTGGCTACAATATTATTTCTAAAGAAATAACAGGTGGAAGATTCGCAGATTGATATTTATAAACACTTAGATTAATGATATTTTTATGTTACAATCAATCTGGATTTTTAAAAATTTACGTGATCTAAGACTTTGGTTTTATGGATTTTTCAAATGACTTAAGTGTTATCATCCTGGCTGCTGGAAAGGGCAAAAGGATGAAGTCAGAAAACCCCAAAGTGCTTCATAAAATATGCGGTCGGCCTATTATCTACTATATTCTAAAACAGATAGAAGCTCTTGATCCTAAAAATATCATTACTGTAATTGGGTATAAAAAAGAGCAGGTCAGGAAATACCTAGAGGAAAGTTTTCCAGAAATCAGGACAGTAGACCAGGATGAACAGGCAGGGACTGCTCATGCTGTCTTAATGGCTGATAAGTATTTTCCTAAAATGTGCAAAAACATACTTGTCCTGAGTGGTGACAGCCCGCTTATAACATCAGATACTCTGAAATCCCTCATAGACCTAAGGGAAGAGAAGAATCTTTCAGTTTCCATACTGACCTCTATTTCGGATGATCCGTATGGATATGGAAGGATAATAAAAGACAGAAGTGGAAAGATCCTCAAAATTGTAGAAGAAGTAGATGCTACACCTGAAGAAAAAGAAATAGATGAAGTAAATTCATCTATCTATTGTTTTGAAAAAGAGACCCTGATTGAGAATATCGGAAAGATTGGGGCAGGTAATGCCCAGGGAGAGTATTATCTTACCGACATGATAGAGATGTTTATTGACAAAGGCAAAAAGGTGGCTTCTTTTACTGTTTATGATCATGATGAAGCTTCAGGCATAAATGATAGGGTACAGCTTGCTCTGGCTGAAGAGTCGATTAGGGACAGGATAAATAAAAGACATATGAAAAACGGAGTGACTATCCGAAATCCTTCATCTGTATTTATTGAGGATGCAGTCATTATTGAGGCAGATGCAGTAATTGAATCTTCATGTTTTTTAAATGGAAGCACTGTCATTGAGAAGGAAGCTAACATAGGGCCTTTTTCCCAGATAACTGACTCTAGGATAGCACAGAATACTGTTGTAAACAGTTCCGTTATAATGGGTGCAGAAATAGGGCCGGAAAACAATATAGGTCCCTACAGTTATATCAGACCAAATACAGTGACAGGCAGAAGAGTAAAAATAGGAGCATTCTGTGAGGTCAAGAGATCTTCTATCGGTGAAGGAAGCAAAGTGCCCCATCTTTCATATATAGGAGACACTGAGATGGGGAGCGGAGTTAATATAGGAGCTTCCAGTGTTACCGTAAATTATAATGGCTTTTCCAAGCTCAAGACTATTATCGAAGATGATGTATTTATAGGGTCAGATACCATGCTTATAGCACCTATAAGGATAGGGGAAGGGGCCATAGTGGCTGCTGGGTCTGTGGTGACCCGGGATGTGCCCGGGGATGCTCTAGCTATAGAAAGAGCCAAACAGAAAAATATTGGAAAAGGCGCAATTAAATACAGAAATAGAAAGAATATCGATCGGGAGTAATAGAGATGAAACATAACCTTGGAGTAAAAGAAGAGACTAAAAATAAAAGAATGATGATCTTTAGCGGTTCTTCTTCTCCTGAACTTGCTCAAAAAATAGCTAATAATCTGGGAATAAAGATGGGAGATGTTTCCAGGACACATTTTAAAAACGGTGAGATATACGTGAAATTTAATGAGAGCGTCAGGGGCGCTGATGTTTTTCTCATACAGACATGTAGCGAGCCGGTAAACGATCATGTCATGGAGCTCCTTATAATGATAGACGCTTTAAAGAGAGCTTCGGCAGCAGTTATCAATGCAGTGATACCGCACTACGGTTATGCCAGGCAGGATAAGAAATCAGAAGGAAGGGAACCCATCTCAGCTAGGCTGTTTGCTGACCTATTGATGGTCGCTGGTATTGACCGGGCAATATTAGTAGATCTTCATACAGCTACTATACAGGGTTTTTTTGATGTTCCTGTCGACCATGTTACAGCAATACCTATAATATCAAAATATTTTGATGATAAAGGAGTAAAGGACGGTGTGGTTGTAAGTCCTGATGTCGGGGGCGTAAAAAGGGCTTCCATATTTGCTAAAAGGCTCCATCTTCCACTGGCCATTCTGGATAAGAGAAGGCCGGCACCTAATTTAGCCGAGATAGAGCATATTGTAGGGGAAGTAGAAGGAAAAGAAGTTATAATATTTGACGATATGATAGACACAGGAGGAACCCTTTTTAATGCTGTAGATATGTTAAAAAGGCATGGTGCCAGCAAAGTATACATTGGTTCTACTCATGCTATATTTTCAGGAGATGCACTTTCCCGTATGGAGGCTTCTGAAGTTGACCAGATAGTAATCCTTGACACAATACCCATGAGAGGTACATATAATTCTAAGAAGATAAAGGTACTTTCTATAGCTCCTCTGCTTGCAAAAACAATTAAAAAAGTTTATTATTGCAAATCGGTAAGTGAGTTATTTAAAGGTGAAAATCTGGTATAAATAAAATTGTTCGGATGGGTGTGATATTAAATGAAGAACGTAGCCTTAATAGTTGAAAAACGGGATGAAAAAGAGATAAGAAAAAATGCTTCCAGTAAACTCGGCAGATTAGGGTATATTCCTGCAGTGATGTATGGGCTTAAGAAGAAACCGGAAAGTATAAAAGTAGAAAAAAAAGAACTTGTCAAGCTTTTAAAAGGCCATAGTATATCAAGCATTATTTTCGACGTGCATCTTGATGAAAAAAGCAAGGAAAAAAATACAGTAATAATCAAAGAGTATCAAAGAGACCCCATTTCCAGTGAATTGGTCCATCTTGATTTCCTAAGGATACAGATGAAGGCAAAGATCGAGACCTCAGTTCCAATAAATATAGTAAATGAAGATATAGCTATAGGTATAAAGGAAAGCGGTGGTGTACTACAGCACGGTCTGAGGGAACTCAACATATTCTGCCTTCCTGCAGATATACCCGAACATATAGACTACGATATCAAAGACCTGGGTATGAACGAGATTGTAAGGATAGAAAATGTTGATATTGAAGAAAAAATACAGATCTTAAACGGTCCATCCGAAGTAATAGTATCAATCATTCCACCTACTGAGCTTAAGGAAGAAGAACCCGTAACCGAAGAAGAGGGTGAAGAAGAGATGGAAGAACCTGAATTGGTTGGTAAGGAAAAATCTGAAGAACAAGCTGAAGGTGAGACTGAAGCAAAACAGGAAAAACCAAAGGAAGAATAAGACCCATGATATTGATCGTCGGTCTGGGAAATCCGGGAAGAGATTATACCGGGACTCGGCATAATATCGGTTTTAATATAGTAGATGTGCTTGTTTCCAACTTGGATGCAGGAAACAGCTATATTAAATTCAATTCTATAGTCTATAATGCTTCATATTCCGGCAAGGACTTTCTTATACTGAAACCGCAGACTTATATGAATAACAGTGGCTCTACGGTATATGCGGCTCTCAATGCATATCCGGAAGATATAGACAGAATGCTTGTCATTCATGATGATATTGATATTGAGTTCGGCCGTTTAAAGATAAAAAGTGGAGGTAATACTGGTGGACATAAAGGGCTTCAGTCCATTTTTGAAAAGACAGGAAGTCTTGATTTTGACAGGCTTAGGTTCGGAGTAGACAGGCCACCCGAGAGGATAGGAGCTTCTGATTATGTATTGAGGCTTTTTAAGAAAAGTGAAGCTACAGAACTTGACCTTCTAATAGGACAGGCTGTAGATATGGTAAAAGATTACATCGAGAATGGTCTTGACTATACAGCAAATAAATATAACTAAAAAGAGCTATTTTGTCTGGACCCTTCTAAAAAGGCTATCAGTTGAACCATAATATAACGACTCTCATGTTACCACCTATCTTTTAGTCTATGATGTTTCGTTGTTACATTTGTAAGTAAACCATGATCATGAGCAGTCTCTTAGTAATTATCACAGTCAATATTGAAACCTCTAATGTATAATCTCAAGTAAAGTCGACTTGATTAAAAATCATCACAAATCCTGATAAAATATCTATTATGATAGAATACTTCACCCAGCAGGAACAGTGGAAAAAATTCACTGAAATATTTAGGGATAATAAAGTGCCGGATTCTATGACAGCGGATGAAGCTATATGGCCATTTATAATAGCCGCTTATATTAGTTTCTCAGACCTGCCGCTCCTGTTGGTGACTGCTACTAGGGAAAGAGCCGTCCAGCTGCAGAAAGAGATAGGCTGTCTGTCTGATGACATAAAGATATCAGTATTTACCGGGACAGGAAGCAATATATTCCTCAAAAATAAAATGTCGGACTATCAGGATACTGCCTCCAGACTTAATACTTTGAAGAACCTTAAAACCTTTAAAAACAGGCCGCAGTTGGTCATAGCTACTGCCAGCTCCCTTATCAATCTCACCCCTTTTTCTAGAATAAAAGGACTTGATATATTTGAAATAATAAAAGATCAGGGGATTAAAAGGGACTATATAGTCAAATGGTTAGTAGGGCATGGTTATGAGAGGGTGGAACAGGTATATGACAGAGGAGAGTTCAGTGTCAGGGGAGATGTGATAGATATTTTTGATATAACCGGTGAAAATCCTTTTCAAATAAGTCTGTTTATTGATGTAGTGGAGAAGATAACAACATTTGATTCCGAGAGCCGCAAAAATATCATTGAGCCAGAAAGAATATCGATTTTTCCCAATCTTGACCTCTGGCATATAGATCCTGAAGAATCAATCGGTCCAGAAACTGAAATGGCAGACCTGTTTAGTATTTTCAATGATCTTCAGGGAGAGCATACTGTACTTATCTGCGGTCCCATAGAAGTATATCTGAAACTAAAAAGTGATATAGATTTGTTTCACAGGATACTTGACAGGGAGTACGAGAATCTAATAATAAAGGATAAAGATATCCTTTCAAAGTACCTCGTAGACGAAGAGCTATTTGAAAAACCAGGTCAGGGAAATAGGATAAATCTCATTTCGACTACAGACGTCAGGAGGTCTTCAAAAAGATTTATATTTAGCTCTATCTCAAGGCAAAAAAGAAGCCAGGGTAATGCTGATATCTTTATCGATAACATAAAGTCCGATCTGAGATCAAATAAAAACATACTGATATCCACTGCTAGCGCAAAGCGGAGGAAAAAGATAAAGGAAATACTTCTGGATAATTCAATATCATTTGAATCCCTTACTAAGAAAGACCGTGACATGGCATCACTTAAAAAAGATATAGTATATATTTCCCCCAAAGGACTTTTCAGGGGATTTAGTGGGTGTGACTTTTCCTCCTATGGAGAATTGGATATATACCAGCAGATGGAATCTACTGTATCTAGGGTTGATATATTTGCTGACGATGATTTCAAACCCGGTGAATATGTAGTACATAAGAACCACGGAATAGGAGTATATGCAGATACTATATCTAGACAGATTGGAGTTAATAAGAGGGAATACTTCCTTATAGAATACGGGAAAGGGGATAAACTATATGTTCCTACCTGGAATGCAGACAGGATAAATAAATATATAGGTTCAAAGAAGCCTGTAGTCACCGCATTAGACTCAAAATACTGGGATTCGCTTAAAAGGAGAGTCCGTGCCTCTGTCAAGAGACTTGCTGTGGATCTGGTAAGTCTTTATGCAGAAAGACAGTCAATACAGGGTTATGCTTTTCCCCCAGACAGCGCCTGGCAGAAAGAAATAGAAGAAGATTTTCCTTTCAGGGAGACAGAAGATCAGAGAAAAGCCATAGAATATGTGAAAGAGGCCATGGAATCACCCAACCCAATGGATGTACTGGTCATAGGAGATGTCGGTTTCGGTAAAACTGAAATAGCTATAAGGGCAGCATTTAAGGCTATTGAAGACGGTAAGCAGGTCTTGATGCTTGTCCCCACAACCATACTGGCTGACCAGCATTATATGACTTTTTCAGAAAGGTTTAAAGAATACCCAGTGGTGGTAGAAGTTCTTTCAAGATTTAGAAAAGCCAAAGACCAGGTTAGGGTCGTAGAAGATTTTAATACAGGCAGGATCGATATGCTTATAGGGACACACAGGGTACTTCAAAAAGATATAATACCTGCAGAACTGGGTCTGATAATAGTTGATGAAGAACAACGCTTTGGGGTTAACAGCAAGGAGAAAATAAAACTTTTAAAGAAGCAGGTAGATGTGCTTACTTTAAGTGCCACCCCCATACCTAGGACTCTTTATATGTCTATGGCTGGCGTAAAAGATATGGCACTTATTGAGACATACCCTGAAGGCAGGAACCCTATAGAGACATTTGTAGGAGAAACTGATAATTCTATTATAAGGAACGCTGCTGAAAGGGAAATGTCTAGAGGAGGTCAGGTATATTATGTATATAACAGGGTCTCCGGAATAGATCAGAAAGCGGCTCAGCTGGACCGTCTTCTCCCTGAAGCAAGGATAGCAGTGACTCACGGCCAGATGGATGGGCAGAAAATCGAGAAGATAATGTCAGGTTTTATAAATAATGATTATGATTTATTGCTTACCACCTCTATAATAGAATCGGGAATGGATATAAAGAATGTAAATACCCTCATTGTAGAAAACTCACAAATGTTCGGTCTTTCTCAGTTATACCAGCTTCGGGGAAGGGTCGGCAGATCTTCAGAGCAGGCATATGCATATCTCTTCTATCCCGGCCGTAGGAGTCTGAGCAGCGCTGCATATCAGAGGTTAAAGACCCTGTCAGAGTGTACCGATCTTGGTTCAGGATATAAGATAGCTATTAGAGACCTTGAGATAAGGGGAGCGGGTGAGATACTGGGGCCGAGACAACACGGGCATATAAACAGTGTGGGTTATGACATGTATTGCCAGATAATAAAGGAGGAAGTTGAAAGGTTTAAGGGTTTTGAGGTACAGGAAGATCCGAACATACAGATAGATTTGCCAGTTACTGCATATATTCCCAAAAAATATATTGGAAACTCCAGGGTTAGGATCAGTGTCTACAAGAGACTAGGAGCTGCAGAGGATTTTAAGACAATCAATAAAATAGAAAAAGAGATAGTAAAGAGATACGGAGAGCCTTCCGAAGCGGTTAAAAACCTGATCGGACTGGCAAAAATTAAAAACCTTATGCGTAGGGCAAGGATAGAAAGCCTCAGGTTTTCAAAAGAAAGGAGCATAATATTAAAAAAAGTAGTGCTTGACGAGCAAAAACAGAAATGCATAACTGCAAAAAAAGGGATTATTTATCAACCCAAGTACGGTCAGATAACCGTTAAAAATGTAAATAAGATTATAGATTTAAATGTAGTTATAAAGCGTCTAAGTGATATAATAAGTGCCATGTGATTTTTATCAAAGATAAAACAGAAAGAAGATCGTATTGAAAAGTCCGGCAAAGGAAATGTTTAAAATAATTATAACAGTAGTTTTTACTTTATCATTAGTATTTATTGTAGCATGTAGCAGAACTGTAGCTACTGTTAGTGAAATTGAGGTCACCCAAGCTGAAGTAGATGAATATGTTAACTTTATTCTGTCCCAAGATCCTGAAGGTGGAGCATATCTTACTGATGAGGAGATCAGGGAGCTAGAGATAAACATCATCGATTCTTTGCTGGTCGTAAAACTTCTGGAACAATATGCCGGAGAAAATAATATAGCCGCTACTCAGGAAGAGTTAAGTGCACAGATAGAGGATATAATTGCTTCATATGGGAGTAAAAGTGCATTTGAGAGTGATCTTAAGGAAAAAAATGTTGAAAGGAGTTTTTTTGAAAAGGAGATTAAGAATCAGATATTAAGAAATAAAATATTTGTGCAAGCCACAAGTCAGATAATCGTTACCGAAGAGCAATCAAGAGAATACTATGATGATAACCTGGAGACTCAATTTAAAACCCCCGAAAGAGTGAGGGTGAGCCATATCTTATCAATATTCCCATGGATTAAAGATGGTAGCTTAGAAGAAAATCAGCAAGAAAAGGAAGATGCCAGGAGTAAAATAGAATTCGTTTTTGAACAGCTGGGGAAAGGAGCAGAGTTTGGAGATATGGCCAGGGAATACTCTGACGATACTTCCAACAGTGCAGACGGTGGGGATCTCGGATTTATTGCCAGGGGCCAGATGGTAGAAGAATTTGAAGAAGTAGCATTTTCTCTGGAAATAAATGAAATAAGCGGAATTGTAGAGACTGAGTTTGGTTATCATATCATAAAGATCTTCGATCGGGAGAATGAAGGTACACTGGAGTTTGAAGAAGTCAAAGTTAATATCGCAGCCTATCTTTCTGAGCTTTACAAGCTGGAAAAATGGGAGGAATTTATAATGGGACTTATTGATAATGCCGAAGTCGTATATTATACAGATACAGAAGGTACCTTAAATGATTTTACTGAAGATACTGGGAGTGAAAGTGAAGGTACCTCATCTGGTGAAGAAGATACTGGGGCAGAGGAAGAAGAGCTCCTTGATGATGAAAACTTGGAAGATTTTATTGAAGGAAATGAATAACTTAAAAGTCTATAGATATGAAATTTGACCTTGATTCTCCGGATCTGGAGTTCCTGGACACTATAAAGGAGCCGGAAAAATTATTTGTTATCCTGCTAGAAACAATGAAGAGACTTCGGTCCGAAAAGGGTTGTCAGTGGGATAGGGAACAGGATCACTCATCACTTAAAAAAAGTCTAATTGAAGAAGCGTATGAAACCGTAGAGTCAATTGATTCTGGTGATGAAAATGAATTGAAAGAAGAGCTGGGCGACCTCTTGCTCCAGGTAGTATTTCACGGACAGATAGCCGAAGAAGACGACAGTTTTACTCATTCCGATATAATAAAAGCTATAATAAAAAAACTTTTTAGAAGGCATCCCCATGTCTTCAGCGATTCCAGTGTTGTAAGCAGCAAAGAGATTCTGGAAAATTGGGAAGACATCAAGAGGGAGGAAAGAAAAAATTCAAAAAAAGAAAGGGACTCTATATTCAGTGGTATTCCGAGGTCTCTTCCTTCGCTCCATTATGCTTACGAGATACAGAATAGGGCATCACGTCTTGGATTTGATTGGAAGAAAGCTGAGGATGTATATAAAAAGATAACTGAGGAAATGGCAGAATTAAAAAAAGAGGTTGAAAAAGGGAGAAAGGAAGCTGTAAACAGAGAGTTGGGAGACCTTCTCTTTTCCATAGTAAATTATGGAAGACACTTGGGCGTAGATACGGAAAAAAGTATGAAAGGGACCAGCAGGAGGTTTATCGAAAGGTTTAAGATTATGGAAGAACTTGCCAATCAGGAAGGGAAAGATTTTAAAAAGACGACTCTTGAAGAAAAAGATAAGCTTTGGGAAAAAGCAAAGAAAAAACTTTGAAAGCATGAGAAAGATAACGACCACATCCATTATAGGTCCTGTTAGCGAAAGTGAGAAATTATTGGGAAAAATGATAAAGTCAGGGATGGACTTCTGGCCAGAATTAAAACATCTTATTCTGGAAGGGAGAAAGTTGTTGTCATTGTAAACGGGATACGTAAAGTCTCAAAAAGGTGTAGAAGGTATATAGCTACAATACTGGACCTTCAAGGACCGAAGGTAAGGATTGGGAGATTAAAGAAGGATCTGAATTTAAAAAACAGCCAGACAGATTTTCAAGAACAGGCTCTGGTACAATAATAGGGACAAGTCCTAACAAACATGTAGATATGCACCTTATGCCGAGCTGGGAAGTTATCTCTTTAAAGACTGTGTCATCGAAAATATTAAGGATACGATAAAAGAGGTAATAAGGGTTGTGTAAGAAGTTGAATTCAAAAAAAAATGGTGGCAAGGTAGTAATAACTGCAGATGCTAGGGTCAATAAGCAGAGCAGTACAAATCTGATAAGTTTATACGAAATAGAATAAGAATAGTACTATTCTTCTGTAAGCCTGAGTTTTTTCAGCTGTTTGTTTTCTCCGATAATAATAAGTATGTCATCCTTAGCAAAACGGTAATTAATATCAGGAGGTGCTATTATATTATTTTTAACATTCTTTATACTGATTATCGTAACCCCATACTTGTGCCTTAGATTCATTTCAACCAGATTCTTTCCGATCATAAAATCAGGTGTTGGTATTTCTATGATGCTGACATCTGGACTAACTGCCAGAAAGTCGATTATATTCGAGCTGATCAGACTTTTGGCAACCCTTTCACCCATATCCTTTTCAGGATAGGCAATAGTGTCCGCTCCTACTTTTGATAGGACTCTACCCTGGGTCTTGGTCCCGGCCTTGGCGATTATTTTTTTTGCGCCTTTTTCTTTAAGTATCAGAGTCACTAGGATAGAATTCTGTATATATTTCTCACCAATACATACTATTGCAGCTTCATAATCTGATACACCCATAGTATCCAGAAGATCGGCATCGGTAGCATCGCATTTTATAGCATCTGCTATCTCTTCTGAGACTCTCTGAATCCGGTCTTCCGAAGTATCAATACCTACTACATTATGTCCTTCTTCAGTAAGGGTGCGGGCAACGCTGGCCCCGAATCTTCCCAGTCCAATTACTAAAAAGTGTTTTTTCATTTTTAATCATTCCTAATATTGATTTTAACCAATCGAGATTTTATCTTCAGGGTAAGTTATCTTATCAATCGAGCTTTTTATGGCTATTGCTACTGACAGAGTGCTGATTCCGATTCTACCAATAAACATACTGAGTATCAATATTATCTTGCTTGGTAGTGAAAGGGTCATGGTAAGTCCGGTAGAAAGACCTACTGTACCAAAAGCAGATATAGCTTCAAATAATGCGTCTTTTAAGCTACATCTTTCAAAGACCAACAGGCCTATTGTAGAAAACAATATCAGTATTATAGCAGTAAGGGTCAAGGTTAGAGCTCTGTAAATTGCTGTATCCGGCAGCTTACGTTTTAGCAGATTGACCCCTCTCCTGCCCCTGATGGAACTCAGACCGGCTGCGGTTACAGTAACAAAAGTAGTAGTCTTGATTCCGCCTCCGGTACCGCCGGGAGAAGCACCGATAAACATCAAAAGTGCCATGAAGAGTATTGTAGAAGAATTAAATGCAGATACTTTTGCTGTATTGAAACCTGCTGTTCTGGCAGTGACTGACTGGAAAAAACTCATAAATATTTTTGTATAGACGGGTTCATTTCCCAGTGTGAGGGGATTATTAAACTCCATCAAGAAAAATAGGCCTGCGCCTATTAATATAAGAAATGCTGATGCGAATAAGACTATCTTAGCATGAAGAGAGAAATGCCTTATCCTCCTGTAGGTGATGATCTCCGATATCACTGGGAAACCTATTCCTCCCAGGAATATTAGGACCATAAAAAGAAGGTTTAGAGATATATCACCGGCAAAAGTTTCCAGACTGTTGGAATATAATGCAAAACCTGCATTATTAAAAGCACTTATAGTATGAAAAACACTGGAGCTCATAGCACCCATAAATGTATAAGAATATTTAAAATAGAAGATAGTTGTCATTATGATAAAACCTATAAACTCTATCAATAAAGTCACACCTGCGATAAGTATAAAAAATTTTCCTGCGCTGAAATGATGCTTAGAACCAAAACTTGATTGAAGGAAGAACTTATCCCTTATATTTATCTTTCTTCCCAGCATCAAGCCAAAGATCGATCCGATAGTCATTATTCCCAGTCCGCCGATTTGCATGAATATAAGGATAATAATTTTTCCTAGTTCGCTAAAATAGGTAGGTGTATTCTGAACTATAAGGCCCGTTACACAGATCGCTGAAGTGGATGTAAAAAGAGCGTCAATAAATGATATTCTTTCACCCTGAGTCATGGCAGGGAATGAAAGTATTATGGAGCCCAGGATTATGACTGCAGCAAACCCGAAAAGTACCTGTTTTGCGATTATTTTCTGGGCTTTTGATGAAAATAGGGGAATATCCTTCATGGAATCATCTCTCATATAAATGAGATATCAAATTTTTTATAGAGCTAAATACATTTATTTATTTTAAATACAGATTGATATTTTAATAAAATTAGTTCCCAAATACAATGAAAACTTTGTGATTAATATTTAAATATTTTTTTAAAAACACTTATAAAAAGAAGGATTGGTAAAATTATGATAAATTATGATATACTTATAATGATTTTGGATTATAACATAGCAAAAAGAGCTGGTAGCGTAAAAATCTAATGAGATGTGCAACCTGATTGTAAAAATATAGCAAGATTCAAAATATGATTGGAAAATATAAATTAATAGGCGGGCTTTCCAGGAAGGCAAAGTTAAATATAACTGTCGTTATCATCCTTCTTTTTATCATAATAATAGTGTTTGCATCAGTAAACCAAATCAAACAAATAGTTGAAAAAAGAAAAGAAATAACAGAACTGGAAGAAAGACTGGCTTGGCAGAGAAATGAAAATATTGAACTTTTGGCTACAGAAAAAAACCTTTACGAAGATGAGGGCATAGAACTTGAAGCTAGGAAACAGTTTAATATGGCCTACGAAAACGAAGAAAACTTTACTGTTATTGTAGAAGATGATACGGATTTAGGCGTAAATTTCAGAACAAGGCAGGAATATGCAGAAAATGATCTTTGGGGCAATATAAAACTTTTCTACGACCAGCAGATTAGTAATTAATATAAACCCTTTTCTCCCACAAATGAAAGTAGCAGCAATCGATATCGGTACAAATTCAATCAGGCTTCTTATTGCAGAGTCCTTGGATTTATCTTTTCGTACATTGGAAAGAAAGATGAATATAACCAGGATAGGAAAAAATCTTGAAATTACAGGTAAGATTTCTAAAGATTCTACAACTGCTACATCAGAAGTATTGAAAAAGTACAAAGAACTGATGGAAAAAAATGATGTGGATGCATACAGGGCAGTAGGGACTAATGCAGTAAGGAAGGCATCCAATAGTAAATGGTTTATTTCATATATAGGAGAAGAAACCGGGATAGAAGTAGAGGTAATAACAGGAGAAGAAGAAGCATATTTAAACTTTCTAGGTGCTTCAGATGATCTAGAGACTGATTCAAAGATGCTGGTACTGGATATAGGGGGTGGTAGTACTGAGTTTATTCTTGGAAATAAGGAACTTGATTTTGAATTGAATGAAAGCATTGATATCGGTAGTGTAAACCTTTCTGAAAGGTTTATAAAAGGAGGAAAGCCCGGGGGGAAGGAGCTTAAAAATATGCATTTATTTATAAGAGATAGTATCATTCCTATCTTTGAAAAAATTAAAGGAAACCGGGATTTCATCCTTATAGGGATTGCTGGCACTATAACTACAGTTGCTGCTATAGATCTCAAGTTGGAAGAGCATGAAAGCATAAAAATACATCACCATCTGATGAATTATAAGAAGGTACTAGAAATATATATAATGTTGTGCGGCCTTTCTCTAAAAGAGAGGAGAAGAGTAAAGGGCCTTCAGCCGGAAAGGGCAGATATTATAATCGGGGGAACTGCAGTTCTTTTAGAAGTGATGAAATTCTATAGAAAAGGAAATATAATGATAAGCGAACATGATATTTTGGACGGGATTATTTACAGTATAGGTAAATTCTGATAATATGTTTCAGCGTTTATTCTGAAGTAAACGGACGGATCATTGCTGGAGCCCGAGTGGCGGAATTGGTAGACGCAACGGACTTAAAATCCGTTGAGGTTAATCCTCGTGCCAGTTCGATTCTGGCCTCGGGCACCACTTTTGATTTTAAACTATTATTTTGCTGAAGAACCCCAAAAAAACTGACCATTCTGTCAGTTCGGCACTTTTCATTTAAAATAAATATTCCATTAGGAAAAATAATTTCTTGTACTTTCCTTTTATGATCAAAGTCTGTATTAATCCCTAACTTACATATATTTCTAAATAAGTGGTTTAAATTTTCTAATAGGGGAGTTATATGAGTAATTGTTTTTTCATAATCCTGCAATTCAATTATTTTATCAGTAATCTGTTTTTCAACTTCAGAGATTTTTCTTTGGAATTTTTCTTCGGCAAAAGCACTGCTTAATACTAATTCTTCTATTTTATCTTTCTTATCGTCCAATTTAGCTAGTTCTCTTTCAGTTGCCTTGCTATCCTCTTGATGTCTTTCCGTTTTAAATACCCTATATATCTGTAAGAGATATGTTAGGTATAGGCATGTCCCTGGCATTTTTTGTATTAATCTTTTTCCTGGGTATGGCCTCAGAAAATATCAGCTACAAGGCAAAAGGGTTTTTGGATGTCGTGCTTTTCCACATTGGATTAGATTTTTTCTATGCCCTGACCATAGGTGTTAGTTCTGAAGAATGATCACTTATGTTAAAGTTAATTACCATTGATTTATGCCGATAACAGTCTCAACCGGTGCGCAATATATCTTGTCCTTCTTTCTATATAGTATTTTAAAACCTGCTTTTTCAATAGCATTTGAGACATAAATTGGTCTGCAGTCAATATATTTTGGATATTTTCTATGAGCCCATTCATATAATTTAGAAAAAAGGGAATCATGATTATCTTTTGAAAGACTTAATACTCCAAGTCTGCCACTGTGCTTTAATACCCTTTTTATCTCTCTTAATAACTCAGGGATGTCGGGGGTATCAAAAAGCTCGAGTGTAAAACTTAAAAAAACTACATTAAAATGATTACTTTTATATGGAAGCTTTTCTGCATCACTACATATAAGATTTATTCTTTCTGATAGGTTTTTTTTCTTTATTTTTCTATTAGCCAGTGCAGTCATCTTAGAAGAAATGTCAATACCGTGTACCAATCCTTTTAAACCGACATATTCTGCTATTTTTATCAACGCATTTCCTGTTCCAAAACCTATTTCTAGGACAGTATCTCCCTTCATAATACCAAGGTTTTCTATAGCCTTGTTTATATGTTTTTTTTCAAAAAGGCCTTCTGTATAATCATAATATTTACTGATAATGTTATATGTTTTTCTGGCATCCTCTTTACTTCTCAGTACACGTGATATTTCTAATTTATTATATTTCATTTTTTACAACCCTTTTTAGGAATTCACAATCGAGAAAAGTATTTCTTTGACTTATGAAAATGAGCAAGTCCCTTAAGTCTTTACCTATCCAGTGATAGTTTGTCTTTATATTTACGGCATGTAACACCGTAGGGATGATCCGGGTAGCCTTGCTACCATCAATAATCTTTGCTCCGAGTAGAAGATATTTTACAATAAAGCGCTTCCAGCTTGAAAGATATTGCAGCAGGAATCAATAAGTCTGGATAAAATAATAGTTCAGAACTTCTTACTTTTTCTGGCCCTTTTGCTGTTCGTATCTTTCCTAAGGCTTGATTTTTTAATTGCTTTTTTAATCTCACTTTTTTTAGCTGTAGGTTTTGGAAACTTTTTACTTTTTTGTAGAGCCTTTTTCCCATCAATTTTCTTATTTTCTGTCTTTTCTTTCTTGATGATGTCTTTTAAGATTTTAACAGAAGCATCGAGGTCATTTTGAAATCTAGAATTATCGGGAGTCGAAAAAAATTTCCTACCCCTTTTAAACCTGGTATCTTCAAAAGTAAGTTTTTTAAATGCATTCACCTCATAAATGTATGGTGAAGGCAGTTCCCTTAATAACTGCATCACTGTGGCATGCCAGTTTTTAAAAGCAAAATGTTTGCTGTTAAGTCCTGTCATCTTTTTTGTTTCTGCTGCCTTTACTTTTAGGATCTCTTCAATTCCCATAATACGCCTCTTATTACATTATTGGCCTAAATAATGCGATTCGTTCTTGTGCCAGTATCTTCCTGGATGTATGAATTTTGTCCATCTTATCTTTAATATATGGAAAGCCAGCTTTATAAGCTGCCCAAAAGCAGTACCCTTACCGGGTATTGCAAGGTGCATCCCATCTATTCTGTGATCAATCCAGTTTACTACTGCAGATGTATCATGGAATTCATGATTTAAAGGAACCTGGAAGTACTTTAGAAGGTCCAGCCTTTTGATAGCCTTATTTCCATAATAGATCTCGCTCCATACGCACATCTTAGTAGAATTGACTTCGCATTTATCATTTTCAGTACCACCACAAGGGCCGTTACGAAGTGTTTTGGGACAACGCATAGGACAGACGAAACCTGTAGTACTAAGAATACATTGTCCGCATGATCTGCAGTCAAACGTAAATATCTTTAGATTCTCTTCCAACCAGTAAAGCGCCCTGTATATACTATGGAGGTGAAAAAACTTCTTAGGTTTTGGTTCGTATTTCTTTATTTCTGTATATCCGTTCATTGTTGCCTTTCTATTTCAGTAGCTATATGCTATTTGACACTTTCAATAATGGTAGGAATGTGTTTTTCCCATCCTAGGGCCTGTAAATGAATACCGGAGCAATAGGGTTTTATGTCATTTATAAGTTCAGAAGCTATTTCCTTACACATCTCAACTTTGTCATCAGTATTTTTCATTCTTTCTATGAAATCATCAGGCACAGATACTCCGGCAACAAATTTATTCATGAAATTAGCCATCCTGTCAGACTTCAAAAGTATTATTCCAGCTATGATGGGGACTGTTATCTTCTCCCTTTCCATCCTGTTCATAAACTTTTTAAAAACTTCGGCATCAAATATGGCCTGTGTCTGTATGAATTGCGCACCTTGGTCAATTTTCTTCTTGAGTTTGAGTATCTGCATCTCATAGGCAGCCTCGGTATTGGCGCCTGGATTGACAACAGCGCCCTTAAAGAAGGAGGGTTTTTCTGTAAGTTCATTATCAGATAGGTCAAATCCTTCCTCAAGTCTTTTCATCGTGTAGAGAAGTTGTACCGAATCAAGATCGAACACCGGCTGGGCATGCGGATGGTCGCCCATTGTTGTGTGGTCTCCAGTAAGGGCCAGTATATTCCTGATACCCATGACATGCGCGCTCAATAATTCTGATTGGATGGAAAGCCTGTTCCGGTCCCTGCAGCTTATCTGTAGTATAGGGTCTAGACACATTTCTTTTAGAAGAACGCAGGCAGTAAGGGAACCAAGTCTCATCACAGAACTCTGGAGATCGGTGACATTGATGCTGTTCGCCACGTCTTTAAGGTGGGTGACTTCTTCCCTTATTCCTCTATCCTCAGCACCTTTGGGAGGGCCAATTTCGCAGGTATAGACAAATTTACCTTTCTTGAGCGCCAGTTCTAATACCTGTTTTTTTGCAGCTCTTTTTGAAATTGCCATCACTTCTCCTCTGTCGGAAAACAATATTTTCCCGACTGTATGTTATTATTGTAAAACATATTAAAATAAATCTGTCTTATTTTAACAAAATAAGATGTAAATTCAATTTAAAAAGGTAAAAACGAAAAACTGATTATTGCAGTTTTTTAAACAGTCAGTTTAGCTTTAAAAGGAGTTTAGCCTGAGGATTACATATTTTGAAGAAATGGAGCGTCCATCTGATGTAGGGTTGAGATTTAGGGGCAAGGATCTAGAAGAACTATTTGTGAATGCAGGTCTGGGGATGTTTTCCTTAATTACAGGTATAAGTATTATTATACCTTTACAGAAAAGAGAACTGGAAATATCATGTGATAACTGGGGTCTAGAAAATATGTTGATAAATATGGTCGGAAAAGCTTTTATATTGTTTTGAAGTTGAAAACATGGTATTTTTCAGGATAGTTATAAAAGACATTAAAACTTCTGGTAAAAAAAGTAAAAGTTTCTAGGCTTTTTTATACGGAGAGAAAATAGATCAAGGAAAGTACAGGATTATAAATACTATAAAAGCTCCGATATATCATCTACTAAATATAGAAAGAGATGCAAGAGGAGGATACTGATGGGGCTCAGTCGTATTTGATGTTTAGGCAAGGGATGTTTTATTGGATGAGTATAAGATAAAGGCTTTGAGTGAATTTAAATGGCAGGTGGAAAAAAATGAGACAGCTGGCATGAGGGTCCCCGGTATAATCTTTTCTGACCGTGATCTCCTGGAGCATGCAAAGGTCGAAAACACCATAAGTCAGGTCACTAATGTGGCCACCTTGCCGGGTATTATAAAAGCTTCCTATGCTATGCCTGATATTCATTTCGGCTACGGTTTTCCTATTGGTGGCGTAGCTGCGTTTGATCCTGATAAAGGTGGGATAATATCTCCAGGCGGCGTGGGATTTGACATATCTTGCGGAGTCAGGGCATTAAGAAGTGATTTTGAACTGGATGATATAAAAGGAAGTATTGAAGATATGATTTCTTTTATATCTTCTTCAGTGCCTCGTGGTCTGGGAGGTAAAGGCTCAATAAATCTTTCTAAAAAAGATATGGGAAAACTACTTTCCGGCGGCGTGGATTGGGCGGTAAAGAATGGCTATGGATTTGATGAGGATAAAAAGTTCATCGAAGATGGCGGCAGGATAAAGGAAGCAGAACCGGGATATGTTAGCGAGACTGCTTTTAAAAGGGGAAAGGGCCAGTTGGGTTCTCTTGGGTCTGGTAATCATTTTTTGGAATTCCAGGTTGTAGATGAAATATATGAGGGTAGGGCTGCTGACACTTTTGGTTTATTTAAAGACCAGATTATAATTATGTTGCACTCCGGTTCTAGAGGTCTGGGTCACCAGGTCTGCAGTGATTATATCAAGGTTATGCAAAAGGCATCCGAAAAATACAGGATAAAGGTACCAGACCGGCAGCTGGCCAGCGCACCCCTGATTTCTCCAGAGGGCAGAAGATATTATGGAGCTATGGCATGTGCTGCTAATTATGCTATGGCAAACAGGCAATGCCTGTCATATGTGGTCCGGCAGGCTATGGAAAGTTATATGGGAAGTTCTGCAGAGAAGCTCGGTCTTTTTACTATATATGATATCTCACATAATATAGCCAGGTGGGAAGAGCATGATCTCGGGGACGGTATAAGAAAAGTCTGTGTACACCGCAAAGGAGCCACTAGGGCTTTTGGACCGGGAAGAGAAGAAGTACCTGATGAATACAGGCATATAGGCCAGCCGGTGATAATACCGGGAGATATGGGCACATACTCCTTTATCCTTGCCGGGACCGATACAGCTATGAAGGAGAGCTTCGGTTCTTCGTGCCATGGAGCAGGAAGGATAATGAGCCGTTCCAGGGCAAAGCGGACAATTAACGGATACCAGCTGAAACATAATCTCAAAAACCAAAAGGGGATAATAGTGATCGCAGATAGCATGCTGGCTCTGGCTGAAGAAGCTCCGCAGGCCTATAAAAATATAAATACAATAGTAGAAATATCCAGCGGGGCAGGACTTTCCAAAAAGGTAGCTAGATTGAGGCCGCTTGGTGTTATAAAAGGTTGATACAAATAATTGAAAATAGTATAAATGTAAATAAAACAGGAAAGGGTTAATATGCCAAGAGGGCTTTCTCTTTTTTTTAGTGTGGTCCTTATAATAATAGGATCCATGTCCTTCTATAATTATTTTACTATCGAGCCGCTATGGATAAGGATTGTGATAATCGTAATAGGTGGTTTGAGCTTTATAACCAGTCTGGCCAGAAGGAGATAAAGATTACGGGAGCCTATTCAGATTTTGGTTTAATTAAATTGCTTAATACAAAAAGTATCTCGGTAGAGATATGAGGAAATACTGATACCAGAAAAGCAAGCCATTCAATAGATCCAGCTTCAAAGTATAAATAGATTGAAAATACCAGGTCGACTATTATAAGCAGTATGCCCCGGCGCTTTCCATTAACAATTCTAGAATAACTCCGGCCGGATATCAGGATCGTGGCAATAGAACCCATTGCATAACTCTGAAAAATAAGAGGGCAACCAGGCACTGCTATAGATTTATCTATCATGATAAAAAGATATATCATGGTCTGAATAGTTCTCAGGGGACGTGTTACTCATCCAGATTTAGTAGTCTTTATTCCAGACATATTTTTAATAGTGTCTTAATTATATTATTATCTGTCCATAAAGCTCCTCCCCAGGGGTTTTTATTTTGTACTTTGTAATCAAAATATTAAGAGAATTTAAAAAAATATTAATTTTTGATTAAAAATAGAAAAGAAGTGGTATAATTACGATATATTTTAAAAAAAATAGAAATAATACCATATTTTCTATAATTTTTTAGATTTTGGTAGTATATTTAGAAAATTTATGACATTAAAGGAGAATATATTATGACAGAACTTGATCTTTTAACGGATTTTTCTCAAAAAGCTGGCGTTACCATCGATCCCAAAGATATAAAGCTGGACGATACTACATTAAGGGACGGTGAGCAAACTGCAGGCGTAGTCTTCGCCAATGATGAAAAGATTTATATTGCTAAGATGTTGGATAAAGTCGGTGTGCATCAGATTGAAGCAGGTATACCTGCTATGGGGGGAGACGAAAAGGATGCTATAAAGAAGATTGCAGGCCTTAACTTGAACTGCAGCGTGCTTGCCTGGAACAGGCCGGTAAAATCGGATATACAAGCCTCCGTAGATTGCGGAGTAGATGCTGTAGCCTTGTCTATTTCTTCTTCTGATATACACATAGAACACAAACTGCAGAAAAGCAGGGAATGGGTCCTAGAAACTATGAAGGCCGGAGTCGATTTTGCAAAAAGTCACAATCTGTACGTATCTGTTAATGCTGAAGATGCTTCCAGGTCTGACATGGAGTTCCTTCTCCAATTTGCACGTACTGCTAAGGATGCCGGAGCTGACCGCCTAAGATACTGTGACACCTTGGGAATACTTGATCCTTTTGAGACCTTCTTAAGAGTAAAGAACATCATCGATATCATGGGAGTAGATATGGAGATGCATACACATAATGATTTCGGCATGGCTATTGCTAATGCTATTGCCGGCATAAAGGCTGGTGCGATCTATGTCAATACAACTATTAACGGTCTGGGAGAAAGGGCGGGTAATGCTGCATTCGAAGAATTAGTAATGGCACTTAAATATGTTGAAGGAGTAGACCTGGGATTTAATACTAATTTGTTCAGGAACCTGTCAGAATATGTGGCCAGGGTATCTAGCAGGGTCCTCCCTACATGGAAACCTATAGTAGGAGGAAACCTTTTTGTATATGAGGATGAGGACAAGGTAAAGGGAATACTGGCTGATCCGGTTACATATGAGTTATTCAAGGAGACAGACGTGGGTCTAGAAAGACAATATGTACTAGGAAAATATTCTGGAATAAGTTCCATAACTCATAAAATGGATATGCTGGGAGTCAAAGTCGATAAGAAACAGGCTAAAGAACTGGTAGAAATAATAAGAAAAAAGACTGTAGCATCAAAGCGTGCGTTATTTGATATCGAGATCCTAGATACTTACAAAGAGTATAAAGACAAATCTAAAACGGTAAAATATGGTAAGGGGAAGGATAAATAATGGCTAAATCGAAGAAAGTAAGAAAGATAAATATTATAGATACTACAATGAGAAATGGTGAAAAGACTGCGGGAGTAGTATTTTCTAAACATGAGAAGATTAGGATAGCTAAAATGCTGGACGAGACAGGTATCCCGGAAATAGAAGTAGGCACTCCGGGTCTAGGTGGTGTTGAAACAGATATGATAAAAGCTGTCCTGAAAGCTAACCTAAGTTCCAGGTTATATGCATATTGTAATGCTGAAATAGAAGACATTAAAACTACGGCCGGAATAGGGGTAAAAAATGTAGTAATAAATCTGTCTACTTCTGATATCCATCTTAAAAAATTATACAAGGAAAACCGTACTTGGCTGGTAAACAGACTCCGGGAAGTTATGCGAGTAGCAAATAAGCTTGACTTAAAGTTTATCATCAGCGCAGAGGATGCGACTAGGACAGATCTGGAGTTTCTTTTAAAAATAATATCACTTTCTAAGAAAAAGGGAGCAGAAAGGTTCAGGATCTGTGACACTGTCTCAAAATTTGATCCTTTCAGGACTTTCATGATCATCAGTACTATAAAAAATACCATAGATTTTCCTATAGAAGTATATAATCATAATGATTTCGGCATGGCTACAGCCAATGGGATGGCAGCTATAAGGGGAGGAGCAGAGAGTATTGTGGTCAGTGTGGGAGGTCTTGGCGATGGTACCGGAAATGCAGCTATGGAAGAAATAGTGATGGCTCTCAAGTATCTGGAGAATGTGGAGCTTGGGATAGAGACAACAAAGTTTAGGGAGATCGCTGAGTATGTGGCCAAAGCTTCATCAAGGGCTGTACCAGTATGGAAGGCCATAGTGGGAACAAACGTGTTTGCCCATGAATCAGGGATACATGCTGACGGAGTGATCAAGAACCCAAAAAACTATGAAGTGTTTAATCCTGCTGAAGTAGGGTTAACTAGGCAGCTGGTAGTCGGAAAACATTCCGGCTCCCATACCATACTTCATAAGTTTAAAGAATATGATATCGACCTTACAGATAAGGAAGCCAATGATATCCTGGTTCTTACAAGAGCTATGTCGGTAGATCTTAAAAGACCGCTATTTGATAAGGAACTGATGTATATCTATAACGAGTACAAATCAAAATCAAAAAAAGGGACTGAAAAGGAAGAAGTAAATAGCTAGGAAAGGGCTTCTTTTGGAAAAGACAATTTCTGAGAAAATAATAAGCGAACATGCAGGAAAAGAGTTAAAAGCAGGTGAAATTTCTGTGGTAGAGGTGGATGTAGTCATGAGTCAGGATGGGACGGGACCCCTAGCTGTGAGTCAGATCAAGAAGATGGGTTTTGACTCCTTGAAAAATCCGGAAAAATCCATATTCTTTATAGATCACGCTGCGCCCAGTCCCAGGAAAGAGTTGTCAAACTCACATGCAATATTAAGGGAATTTGCCCGGAGTACTGATGCAGTATTAAGTGATGTGGGCAGGGGAGTATGCCACCAGGTTCTTATAGAAGATCATTCGTGCCCCGGAGATATAGTAATAGGAGGTGATTCCCATACCTGCACCTCAGGAGCTTTGGGAGCATTTGCTACTGGTATGGGTTCTACTGATATTGCGGTTGGGTATTCTCTGGCTAAGACCTGGCTCAGGGTACCGGATACAATAAGGGTAAATTTTAACGGCAGTTTAAATAAAGGAGTCTTTGCAAAAGATCTTGTAATATATCTTATAGGCAGGATAACTTCAGACGGTGCCACCTACAGGGCTATTGAGTTCGGCGGTAAAGTCAGCAGTACTATGGATATGGACGGACGTTTTACCATATCCAATATGGCTGTAGAAGCCGGAGCCAAAACCGGGCTGTTCGATTCTGATAATATCACAAAAAAATATCTGGAAAACCAGGGAAGAGGAGGCTGCTTCAGGGAAATATCTGCTGACCTAGGCGCAGTATATGAAAAAGTCCTGGATATAGACTGCTCTGTCATAGAACCTATGGTCTCCCAGCCGCATACTGTAGATAATGCCCTTTCCGTAAGGGATTTGGAAAAGATTAAGATAGACCAGGTATTCATAGGTACCTGCACCAATGGTAGGCTCAGTGACCTCAGGGTAGCAGCGGAGATTCTAAAAGGAAAAAAAGTCGCGGACGGACTGAGGCTTCTGGTAGCCCCCGCTTCTAGGGAAGTATATCTTGATGCCATGAAAGAGGGTATACTGGCAACCTTTATTGAAAGTGGAGCTGCCATACAAAATCCTGGATGCGGCCCCTGTGTGGGCGTCCACCAAGGGATACTGGCTGACGAGGAAGTATGCCTTTCCACAGCAAACAGGAATTTTAAAGGCCGTATGGGAAATACAGATTCTTTCATCTACCTGTCATCTCCAGCTACTGCAGCATGGAGTGCAATTAGAGGGTATATTGCAGATCCCAGGGAGAAAAGCTGATGAGCAGCAAAAAGAAGATCTTAAAAGGAAAGAGTTTTAAGTTCGGTGATGACATCTCTACCGATCTGGTAGCACCAGGTAGATTGTTTCACCTGAGATCAAACCTCCCTGAACTTGCCAAACATGTGCTGGAAGATGCAGACCCTGAATTTTCAGGAAAAGTTAAACCGGGAGACTTCGTAGTAGGAGGAAGGAATTTTGGACTGGGCTCCAGCAGGGAACATGCTCCCATGATCATAAAACTTGCCGGAGTGGGGGCAGTACTGGCCAAGTCTTTTGCTAGGATATTCTTCCGTAACAGTATAAATATAGGCCTACCTGTACTGATCTGTGATACTGATAAGATCAATGAAGGAGATGAACTTGAAATAGACCTGACAAAAGGTGTGATCAAAAATGTTACAATAAATATAGAGCTTAAGTTCAATCCCTTGCCCGACGTGATGATAAAAATACTGGATGACGGCGGTCTTACGGAACATATTACGAAAAACAAGGGATTTAATTTCTAAATTATTATGAAAGGCTTGTAGATGAAACACAGGATAACACTTATTCCCGGAGATGGTACGGGACCTGAGATAACAGCAGCAACCGTAAAAGTAGTAGAAGCTACTGGTGCTGATATAGAATGGAACAAACAAAACGCCGGGGCTGACGCATATGAGGAAGAAGGAACTGTACTTCTTGAGAGGGTACTAGATTCTCTGAAGAAGGATAAAATAGGCATAAAAGGACCTATTACAACCCCTGTAGGTACAGGATTCAGGAGCATCAATGTAGCATTACGGAAACACTTGGACTTGTATGCCTGTGTAAGATTGTGTAAAAGATATGCCGGGGTAAAGAGCAAATATGAGGATATTGACCTTATTGTAATAAGGGAGAATACGGAAGACCTCTATGCCGGTATTGAATTTGAAAAAGGCAATGATAAGACCGGTGAGCTTATAGAATATATTGACGGTATTTCCGGGATCAAGATCAGGTCTGACAGTGGTATAAGCATAAAGCCGATCTCGGTATTTGGTTCCGAAAGAATCATAAGGTTTGCATTTGAATATGCCCGTAAAAACGGCAGAAAGAAAGTGACCGGGGTCCACAAAGCAAATATAATGAAATATACGGACGGACTTTTTCTGGAAGTTTTCAAAGAAGTGGCTAAAGATTATCCCGACATAGAAGCTGAAGACAGGATAGTAGACAATATGTGTATGCAGCTGGTACAGAAACCAGAGCTTTATGATGTAATGGTACTTCCAAATCTTTATGGTGACATAGTTTCTGATCTTGCAGCCGGACTAGTAGGTGGTTTGGGAGTGGCACCAGGAGGAAATATCGGTGACGACATGGCACTCTTTGAGCCCACCCATGGCAGTGCCCCAAAGTATAAAGGACAGAATAAGGTCAACCCAACTGCTATGATGCTTTCTGCAGTGATGATGTTAAGGCATATAGATGAGTTGGAAAAAGCTGATATGCTTGAAAAAGCTATTGCAGAAAACATTGCTGAAGGAAAATATGTGACCTATGATTTAAAAAGTGACAGGGACAATACTACAGCTGTGGGCACTAGCGGGTTTGCTGATGCAATTGTATCCAGGATAATAAAGATGAAATAAAAAAGCATCCTGGAATCTTTAGAATCAATTTTGTAGCTACCGTCTTTCAGTATGGAACCTTTTAAGATCACTAGGTTGTCACTGTTTCCATTGACACTATTTATGACTCGGTTTATCAGTGTATAGGATAGGTCATTTGAATCATAGCGGTAATTATTGTCCCAGGCATCAGCAGGTGCACAATAGCCATAAAAGATTTCCTTGATTTGACAATCAAATTATTTACTGTTATAGTTAGTCTAATCTAACAATTATAGATAAAGATATGGTAAAAAAACTTTCCCAGAGTCTAGAAGACTATCTGGAAGCAATATATGTAATCGGACTTGATAATAAGGTAGTAAGGGTAAAGGAAGTGGCAGTATTCCTTGATGTTAAAACTCCATCAGTAGTAGATGCTGTAAGTAAGCTGACTGAGGCAGAATTCGTCCTGCATGAAAAATATGGCTATCTTGAACTCAGTAGCCGGGGAGCTAAACGTGCTAAAAAGATCCATCTAAAGCATGAGAAAATATATAAGTTTTTCAGAGATGTGCTAAATGTGAGCGATAAGACATCAAAAAAGGATGCCTGCAAAATAGAGCATCATATCAGCAGGGAAACTATGGAAAAAATGATCAAATTCACAAAGTTTATTGATACTTTCCCTGATGGATATCCTGACTGGATGAAAAATTTTAAATTTTATCTCCAGTACGGTAAAAGGCCGACTGAGAGCTCTGAGATTCCAGACTAAATTATAAAATTCTGCTATATTAGTGTTTAAAACGCATTGCAAGTTACCCGATACTATCTAAAAGTTAAAAGAACTTGACAAAATTATTCTAATCTATTAAAGTTAGGTAAGACTAATTTTAAATGAGTATTTGAGATGTTTAAAATATAAAGAAAGTTAAAACATCTTGATAAATATAAGGGATATTCCATGACTCTTTATGATGTATTACCAGGAAAAAAGTACAGGATTTTGAGAGTGGAAGGCGGAAGTAAATTAAATAGTAGATTATGTGCTATGGGTATTATACCCGGTGAAGTGTTTGGTATTTATGCTTACTCAAGAAGTGGTCCTGTTTGTATATCGATAAAAGGCTCTAAGCTAACCATTAGCAGAGGAATGATGGAAAGAGTAGCTATTGAGGAGATCTGATGTCAGGTAAAACATTAGTAATTTCCCTTGTCGGAAAGCCGAATTCAGGAAAGACTTCGACTTTTGAGGTTCTGACCGAAATGCCATAGTATGTCTGAAACTATCCCGGAGTTAAAGTAGAAAGAAGAAACGAAAAGGTCTTTCATAAAGATTATGAGAAAGATATAATAGTATTTTCTTCAATATGCAGCCTTACTTTCTTTTGCGAAGAAGAAATAGTGGCTAGGAATTTTATTCTCAGAAGGAAACCGGACGTGGTAATCAATATTATAAACATTCCCAATCTGTAGGAAGGTGTCTCCATCTTACAGTACAACATCTGGAACGGATATTCCCCAGGGTACTTGATTTAAATAGGGTTTATGTTCCAGTTTTTATTTGCTCTGGAAAGATATCCCGTGCAGTGGATTGAGCTGGGTTTTGAGTAGCTCCCCACACTTCTTAATAATGTGATCTTCCATGGTCTTCTAAAGTCTTTTATAAGCGGCGCAAAAGGAGCAATAAGATTTACTCCAAGTATAGCCCTTATTTTCTTTGCTATCGCTCTTCTGGAAAACTCTGGATATATGATAAGGGGGTATTTGTAATGGAAAGAATGATGTACAGAGCATGACTATATTGGAAATTTTAATCCCGCTGATAATAGGCTTCTGGGCACTGTTCCAGAACATATTGGTTCCAGAATACCGGAAAATTAGAAAGATCGTCTTATGTCTATTCATATAGATACGTTCTATAGCTACAATTATCGTTTTCCGGAAAATGCAAGAAATTAGAACCGGGAGATTAGAGATTTAAATACTATATTAGGTCAATTATTTTCTTCGTATTATTTTAAAAATACTTTAAAATATATATAATAATTAAAAATAATTTTTAACTTTCTTCTTGAAAGCAGGGGATTATGGGAAGAAAAAAAATACTTGGTTGGGAGATGTCAGGGGTCTTATTTGTCACTCTTGTAGGCTCACTACTTCATTTCACATTTGAACTAAGCGGGGACTGGACGCCTATGGCAGTAATAAGTGCAGTCAATGAAAGTACTTGGGAACATTTCAAGATTGGTTTCTGGCCTGCTTTAATATGGGCATTTATTGAGTTCTTTATATTTGGAAGAAAGGTAAAGAATTTCTTTTTTGCCAAGGGGGTCTCATTTCTTATAATGCCTGTGGTAATAGCAGCACTTTTTTATGGTTATACATTGATATTTAAAATAGAAAGTCTCCCGATAGACATAATCATATTTATCATAGCTATAACAGTTGCCCAAATAGTAAGCTATAGAATAATGCTTGTACAGAAGAGAAAATTTACGGGGAATATAATCGGGACAATACTTATAATAGCCGGCCTTATCATGTTCAGTACTTTAAGCTACTACCCTCCTAAATGTCTGATATTCAAGGACCCTGTGACTGGGGGATATGGTCTAGTAGAGCATGAGCATTAAATCGATTTAAGAAGAATCAATATAATAAAATATATAAAAAATTATATTAAATGGAATATAGGGATTTCGGGAAAACGGGAGTAAAAGTATCGAAGCTGGGATTTGGAGCCATGAGGCTTCCTGGAGCTAATAAAAATGGAAAGTGGCTGATAGATGAAGATAAATCAATAGAGCTTCTAACAGAAGGACTCAAAGCAGGTATAAACTATATTGACACAGCATTTCCCTATTGCCACGAGCAAAGCGAGATAGTAGTGGGCAAATCTGTAAGCAGATGGAAAAGCGAGGTATATGTATCATCCAAAAGCCCCATATGGCTTTTGGAGAAGCCTGGAGACTACAGAAAGTACCTTGAGATATCGCTAAAAAGGTTGGACCGTGCTTACATAGACTTTTACCATTTTCACCACCTTACTGGGCATTTATATGAGGAGAAGATAAAAAAATATAATGTAATAGAAGAGGCGCAGAAGGCAAAAGAAGAAGGTCTGATAAAACATATTTCATTCTCTATTCATGATACGCCCGAAGTACTCAAGAAATCTATAGATACAGGTGTTTTTGAGTCAGTACTCTGCCAATATAATTTTCTGGATGTTACCAATAAGGAAGCTATTAGATATGCCAAAAGCAAAGGTCTAGGAGTTGCTGTAATGGGTCCAGTTGCCGGTGGGAGGGTAGCTGAGTTTGATTCAAAAGTATTCATGGAAGCAAAGGACAATGATCTTGTGGACCTAGCGTTAAGGTTCGTGTTTTCCAATAAAGACATTTCTACTGCACTTTCGGGCATGGAAAACCTTGAGATGTTAAGATATAATGTAAAGGCTGCTGAAGGCCCCGAAGAGCTTTTTGATAAAGAGAAAGATTTTATCAAGATGGTTCTGAATAGCAGGAAGATAAAGGACACTATTCCTTGTAATAAATGTGATTACTGCGAAGACTGCCCTAGAGACATACATATTTCCAGAATATTTAAAATTTATAATTATTATCTGTTGACTGACTTGGAAAATAATTCTAAATGGCAGTATGATATGATAGGAAAATATGATGATAGTTCAAAAGCTAGCGAATGTTCAGAATGCGGTCAGTGTGAAGAAGCCTGTCCCCAGAAAATAAAGATAATAGATAGATTGAAAGAGATACATAAGGCCTTTTCAAAACAAAACTGATGGTCTTGTTAATCATAGGATATAATAGATCAAGTTAAAAACTACTATCAGCTTAAAACCTGTCCTCTGATATCAGGATGGCGATATCAGTTTACAAATGACTTGATACTAAAGTAAAACTGGACCAAAGATTGGTGCAAAGTCAGGCCATAAGTTTCATGTAGTAGAAATATTACTGCCTCCATTGGGGTAAAGGAAGCCTAATATGTCACTTCCACCGATATTGAACGAGATGTCTTTTAAGGCAGTTACAGCCCCAAATTCTTTTGTAAGGCTTTCTATAGCAATTATGATAAAATATTTTACAGTTCTAATTTAATAAATCAATGTATTCGGAACCTGTTTTGTATATAAAGATATTAAATTTTTTTTGTGATTTTTTTCTTATTTCAATATAATTTAACTTATTGGATGAAAGGAAAGTATGAATAAAGCCGTTAAGAAAGATACAGAAAAAAAAATTGATATATTGATGATAGATAATTATGATTCTTTTACATTTAATCTGGTGCAGTGTCTTGGTATTCTGGGGGAGACTATAAAGGTAAGAAGAAATGATCGTATAAATCTGGACGAGATAGAGGAAATGGATCCAGTAAGAATAGTAATCTCGCCAGGACCTGGGAGACCTGATGATGCAGGGATATCTAAAGCTCTGATAGATAGATTCCATAAGGAAACGCCTGTCTTGGGAGTATGCCTTGGTCATCAATCCATATGTGAAGTGTTTGGTGCTGAAGTTATAAATTCAGGCATCGTTGTACACGGAAAGACTTCTGAAATAAAACATGACGGAAAGACAATTTATAAAGGTATTGACAATCCTTTTACCGCTGCTAGGTATCATTCTCTAATAATCAAAAAGGACACCATACCTGACTTTTTGGATATAACTGCACAGACTGATGACGGTACAGTGATGGGGGTAAGACACAGGGATTATCCGCTGGAAGGAATACAATTTCATCCGGAATCTTTTTTGACGCCCTGTGGAATGAAGATACTGGAAAATTTTATTAACTTATGAGAATTGTCTGCACAATCACAGATGCTAGTATTGGTATTGCCCCGGAGGATATAGCTTATTTTTTAAAGGATTCCCAATATCTATGTTTCATCGACAACAGACTTGTCCCTGATAAATACTCAAGCTTTTCCTACATTGCATGGGAACCGTCATTTGTATTGAAAAGCAGTGGAATAAAGAATGAATTCATAAATATCGCTAGAAAGATAAACAACTTTTCATACAGGGACCCTCTCGGTTTTTTTAAGGAACATGTCAGTGACCTGGTTACTTATGATAAAGAGGGTAAAAAAAAGAATATAAGGATCCTCATATCAGAAGGAGGCGATATGAGAGAGGTGGATATTTCTAGAAAATATGATGATGAAAGTATGCCAGACTTTATAGGAGGATTTTTAGGATATTTTTCCTATGATCTAAAGGACTATCTGGGAAGGCTTTCGCACACTATAGAAAACGATCAGGGACTTCCGCTCTTCTACTATGGATTTTATAGTAGGCTGTTGGCCTACGAGCATAATAGAGATAAATGGTATTTTATAAAGGATTATATTATAGATGATGATAGTGAAAGGTTATCTGAGATCATAGAGGCTGGGGACCTTATACCAAATGGCACTAGTGATGCTGAGGTCATTAGAAAGTCTTCATTAGAACTGGAAGAAATAAAAAGGATACTGGGCGATGCTGGAGGGAATATAAAAAAAGAGATCATAAAAAAGTATCTGAAAAATCCCATCCCTGATGTCAGGCTAAGATCAAATCTAAAAAAGGAAGAATATTTAGAAGCAGTAAAAAAGATAAAAGACTATATCTATGACGGAGATACATACCAGGTCAATTTTTCCCATCGCTTCCAGGCTGAACTACCTTTAGATTCCATGGATCTTTACTATATCCTAAGGATTAAGAATGTCGCTCCTTTTTCTGTATACCTCAAATTTCCGGAATTCTCTATTGGTAGTTCTTCCCCGGAAAGGTTCTTGTATCTTAAAGATGATACGATCGAGACCAGACCCATAAAAGGTACAAGGTCGCGGGGAAAAGATGGAAAGGAAGACCTTGAAAATGCTAGGGAACTGAAAGAAAGCAAAAAAGACAGGGCTGAGCTTAATATGATAGTGGATTTAGAAAGAAACGACTTGGGAAAATTCTGCTATTACGGCACTATAAAAGTAGCAGATCATGCCGTAATTGAAAAATATGCCAGGGTCTTTCACTCGGTCTCTACGGTTACAGGGGAAGTAAAAAAAGGAACAGACACTGCAGACATAATAAAAGCGACATTTCCAGGAGGTTCCATTACAGGGGCTCCCAAGATAAGATCAATGGAGATCATAGATGAGTTAGAAACCGTAAGCAGGGGAGTATATAGCGGTTCTATTGGCTATATATCCATCGATAATACAATGGACTTAAATATTGCAATAAGAACCTTTATAATAAAAGATAGCTGTTTTTATTATAATGTGGGCGGGGGCATAGTGGCTGACTCACAGCCTGAAATGGAATATCTGGAAACACTGGACAAAGGTAAAGTACTAGAAGATACCCTTAATTTCTTTAAAAAGGAAAACCTGGCAGAGATCTTCAGAGATGAAAGGTAACCATGCCTTTCCTGGTGGTTTTTCTGGAGGACGCATGACCGATTATATATATATTAACGGTAGGATATATACTTCGTCAAAGGCAAAGATCTCCGTAAACGACCGGGGCTTCCTTTACGGAGATGGGGTCTTTGAGACATTGAGAAGCTTTCACGGTAAGATATTCATGATTTACATGCACTTGGAGAGGTTATTCTATAGCTTGAAGGTACTTAAATTCTCTCCTGGGTTTGACCAGAGAACCGTAATAGATGCCCTGCATAAAACACTGGTAAAAAACGGCCTGGCAAAAAAAGATGCATATATAAAAATAATAGTGACTAGGGGAGAACATACAGGAGACCTGTATTTTGGTAACGGCAGCAAGTGCAGACTGATAATAATCACAAAGAGATTAAAGCCCTACCCTGAAAAATACTTTATTGACGGTGTAGAGATAATATCTTCCTCCATAAAAAGGCAGCCCTTAGGTGATCAGGTATATATTCATAAAATGATGAATTATTTTGAGAATCTATATGAAAAAGACAGAGCTCATTCAATTGGGGCATTTGAGTCAATATTCTTATCAAAAGATAGGCTAGTATTGGAGGGTTCCACCACCAATATATTTATGGTAAAAAGATCCACGATATATACGTCGCCACTTACTCTGAATATCCTAGGAGGAATAACCAGGGAGTTTATACTCCAACTTTGTCGAGCTAATAGGATAAGGGCATGGGAGAAAATAATCCATTACAGGGATATTATAAATGCCTCTGAGGTCTTCCTCACCAATTCATTAGCAGGGGTAATACCGGTAAGAAAAATTGATTCCCACCATATTGAACATCA
>Ga0187827_10001310_pt1 | contig 37011 bp, 32 predicted proteins | sample ETNtaG_39_FD_167969 | JGI IMG/M metagenome (GOLD analysis project Ga0187827, IMG submission 167969) | Marine microbial and viral communities from oxygen minimum zone, Eastern Pacific Ocean - ETNP2014_SV_150_PacBio MetaG (Illumina Assembly) | ecosystem: Environmental > Aquatic > Marine > Hypoxic...
GAAGTTGTGCAAATACACGACCATCCTCTCCGCCTTGTGTGTCTTCCTGGGCACTGATGAATTTTTGACGAAGAATTGCGACCATCCCTTGGCGGGTGGTGGGTGCTTCGAACGCGTTGAGCGCTGACTCTCCAAAGGATCCACTAACGGCAGCTCGTTCGTTAACGATTGCCCCTGTTAGCTTTATGATGACCCCAAGACCCCCTGCTAGGTTCTGTGCCCCAGGGCTCACGTAAACGGTTGTGATGCCAGTGCGCAGCCATTGGGACTCAGTAGCTTCGACCAGCTTTGGCATGATCGGCCGTGATGCGTTCATCAGGTTCTCACGATCAAATAGCATGAGCTCATCTGGGGTGTCTGTCGCATACGGCTGAAGTGGAGCAGGCACTGACTCAAGTCCAATGTGAGAGTAAGCGTCGATATAACCAGGGGTTATAAAAAGTCCGTCGGCGTCGATGGTTTCGATGTCACTTGGCACCGATATATCTTGGCCAAGTGAGACGATCTTGCCGCCTTCGAAAATTATCGTTCCGGCTTCGATGATGTCACCCGCACCTGTGAAAATGGTGCCTCCCTGTATAGCCACCCGATTCTCTTGTGCGATCAGATTTTGCTGAGGCCAGCAGAAGCAAACAAGCGAAGTTACTAAAGTAAAGTTCGTGATGCTTTTTAGCATTACCAGCCCTCCGGGACGCGTTGTCCGAATGCGTTTTCACCAGTGGTTCGGTTGAATACTTCTCTCCCGTCGATGAAGACTTGGGAAACAAGGCTCTCGAAATCGAGTGGAGGTCCGTCCAGAATCACAAAATCTGCGTCTTTACCAGGAGAAAGACTTCCGATTTGCTCGTGAAGCTTGAATAGTTTGGCTGGGTTCAGTGTCATCGCGGCAAGGGCATCGAGCTCCGACATCCCCTTTCGGACGAACATCGTTGACGCGTGTCGCAAGAAATATTGATGTGCATCAGGATGGTCCGCATGGAATGCAACAGTCCCACCGCCCTCTGCAAGGCGGACGGGCCCCATTATTTGGGGGTTCTCCGTTCCAACACCTGGAAGGATGGGGCCGAAGCTAATGGGAACATCACCTTCCAGTAGCTCTTCTACAAGCTCATAAGTGTTCCGCGCATGATGAATATAGAGATCCAGGTCGAATTCTCTCTTGAGTGCGATCGCATACCGCATTCCCTGCGCGTCACCTGTATGAACGCCAACTACCCACTCCCGAGTTATAAGTTTCCCGAACGCCTCGCGTGTCAAGTTTCGGAGGGGTGGAGAGCCGCCTGACGATTCGGCGGCAGCACGTGCCTCAAGATAGCCTTGCGCTGCCTGGAGCTCAGATCTTAGTAGTTCATATACGGCATCGACTGTCGGGGGGAAATTGTCCTGTTCTCCATCGGCACGCATGGCGAACTTCATGCCACCTTCTGCCAAAAACATGTTCTCAATTGTGCCCCCACGAAGCTTGATGACCACTGCTTGCCCACTATTAGGGCTACGGCTTCCAGTAGTGATATTCATGGTTGTGACGCCCGATGCCAGAGCCAGCGTAAATGCGGCGTCGTTCGAATTAAGTCCATCAATCGCCCGTATATGTGCATTGATGGGTTCAGACAGCTCATTATTGTTTCTGCCTGTCGAAGGTATGTTGAGCTGTTTGAAGCCCATATGGGAGTGACTTTCGACGATACCTGGAATCACTGATTGTCCGGAAGCGTCGATAACAGTCGCGTCACTTGGAATCACGACACTGGTCCCGATTTCTGCGATCTTGCCGTCTCGAACGAGCATAGTCCCGCCCGTAATCATCTCGCCGGTTATGGGGTAAAGATTGGCATTGACGATGGCAAGTGTGCTACCTCCGGCTTGCTCCTGACTGGTCGTACAAGCTGCAGCCGTGAGCACACATACGACCAGAAGTGTTGTGTGCACGAATCTTCGAAGCATTTTGGCTCCTTGTTCTTGTCCAGAAGTAAGCAGTGAACTTTACACTTGTGATGGCCCAGTTTTCCGGGTGCCGTCGCCAGTTAACGAATCAAGTACCAGCTCGTTTGCGGTGGACGGAACAGTACATAGCCTTCATCGGTAAGGTGGGCGTCGTCCTCAAATGAAATCGTCAACGTGCTCCCGTTGCACTCAGTGGGCCGTCATCTCTCCGGAGGCGGTAGCCGGGGCGAGCCATCGTTCTTCCAGGCGTCGTATCGCATTCGTAACGTTCTTACGGGGTTGGCATTCTCGGTTGGCAGGATGTTCTCGTCGGTCACACTAATGTAGGCGTAGTAGTCGCCATCATTGTGAGTCGTGCCAAGAGTGTCATCTCGGTCGGCGATCGCGATGTAGGCAACGTGGGACGTCTTGCCGTCACAAGCGGCAGTCGGTTTAGGTTCGCGTTCGCAGGTGCAGCGACTGTCGCCGCCGGCATCGTCGGCTGCCTCCATTGCGGCCATCACCCGGTCGGCCAACGTGCCGTGCACCTTGGTGAAAGCCAAAGCTGCATCGTACATAACCCGTTCACTGAAGAGGATATTTCCCTGTACCTGGTAGAAGATGTCCTCGCCGACCTTCCCAGAGACGTGCAGCGCCGCAAAACGATTGTTCTCGCCGCTAAATCCAATGCTACGACCCTGCATGTCGAGGATGCCGAACTGTCTGCTCTGGATACGCTCGTCCTGGTGAAGCATCTCTAGGATCTCAATAGGATCCGTGCCCTTGAGGAGCTCTTGATAGACAAGCATTTGGTTGGCGCGGGTATTGTCGACCCCTGCCTGACAGGCAGCGACGCCAACTCCGGGGACGATGACAGCTTGTATATCCATTAGATCCCGCGACGGTCTCCCGGGGAAGCCCGATTGCGGCACACAGGTCGCCGAAGCAATGATGACCTGGCCCGTGCTTCGATCGAGCGCAATGATTGACCACGTGGCAAGCGCGGTGGAGTGAAATACGAACACAAATACGAATGCCAAAAGAATTCGCTTCATTGTCGCCTCCGTTGAAGCCTCAGCAGAGCGGGGGACAGCTGGGACCGAATTTACCGGTTTGGCAGCGAACCTGACAAGTATTGAGTCTTCAGTTCTCGACTCCTCGGGAGTTCTCGAGGGAAACTTGACTACGATTCGAGCCCAAAGAAGTTCTCAAGTGGCAGGGTTCTGTCGGGGCCGGTCGCGCTTAAGCGCGCGCGTGGATTTGGCGCTCGCATACCGTTGAAAAGCTGTAGATGGGCCCCCACGATGCGGCGACGCGCATCTTCATCGGGTTCTAGCGACCAATCGTCATGCTGAGATGTTCCGCCCAAAGCAATGCCGTCACTTCTCGGGATCATGTGATAAAAGCCACCACGTTCACTGCCGGGTATGCCGCCGAACGTTCCATAGTTAACCTCCCGTTGCGGCACCAACATGGTCAATTGTCCCTTCACCGCGATCAGTTTGTCGTCGTTGAACAACTCTCGGGCACCAAGTCCAGTGCAGTTGATAATGAGTGATTCACTCAAAATTGCTAGGTCTTGCTTGGTGGCGAACCCGCGAATAACAATGCGGCCCCCGAAGTGGATAACATCCCGCATGAGCCTGTCCAGATAGATAGCCGGCTCGATTCGCAACCATGGTGCGCGGGTCGCATACCGCGACGGAAAAGGGTGTTCCTCGGGCTGCAGTACCGTGTCACCGACACGAGTACTTCGTGGCCGTAAAGTCGGCGCGAACCCGGCCGACTGTTGCGGATGCGGGAACTCCTCCATGAATCGGTACGTGTTGATCCACGAGACCCCGTAGCCACGTCCAACCAGCAACTGGAGTTCCTCGTAGCTAATTTCGGCGGCACGGCTGAACTGCGTACTCCACTCGGGTGACCGTAGGCGGGTGTCAACCAGTCCCGATGTTGGTGTGAAACCCGCAAGCGCCTTGTTCGAAGTGGTGTCCGGAGGTACGGACTTGGCGTAGATTGTCACGTCGAAGCCACGCCGCTGAAGCTGACGCGCCGCAGTTAAGCCGATCGTGCCACAGCCGATAATGGCTGCCCGGCGATCCTCCTCCGCCAGAGCCATTTCCGCAGCCATTGCGCCTGTGCCCCAACCAAGCGAGTGGCCAGCGCCACCGTGGCCATAGTTATGGATCACTGTTTTGGCGTCTAGTTTTTCGATTCTAAGGTGGAAGCCGGAAGGGCGGTATGGACGTAGTCCGACGGTGGTCCGGATTACTCTGTCCCACGAGGCTTCGACGAGAGGCAGGTTGACGTAGGGCGTTTGTGGAGTACTTCGCGTTACTCGGGCAGAACAACCACCCGCGACAATTCCGACGGCCGCTAAGCCACCGGTCTTCAAGAAATCCCGTCTTTCCATCAAACTTCGGTCCGGTTAGCGCTCAGGGGTCCTCCAAACCACGTTGCCGGTTTCGTCGGCGTAGATGATGCCGGGGTCCCCAATCAGGACGCGAACGGTGCTGTTCTCATCCCAGTAGTTGATTGCATCGGCGACATTGGAGCGTTTGGTGCCGCTCCGGTCGTAGTAGGTGATTCCTGAGTTGCTTATTGAGGCGCGGACGACGTCGGTTGCGTCAATCACACGGAACTGTCGCGCCGTTATTATCTGCGGTACTTGTTCGGGTATGACGGCACCAACCAGAGGAACGACTGTAAGCAGAAGCAACAACCCACCAAGAGCCAGCTTCAATCGCCGATTATCTTGTTCTAGTTTATTTACTCTGGACTCAAAAACGGCCACTTCAGTCATCGTTCATTTCCTCCGTAAAAACCGCGTCTCGATGCCGGAACTCTAAGTCAATTGTAGGGAAGCGTGCTGGTGGTCATTCGTTCCTTTTCCTGCTACTGCTTCTCGAAGCGCAGATTCCATACTCGGCTCTGACTGACGCTCAGACCATCGACCTGGCCGCTATCATCTCGCCGGAACGTGATTGTGCCCAACGCCCCGGTCATTACTATCTCTGCTCGTGCAGAAAAGGCGTCAGGGTAAATAGGAGACAACGTTTGGCCCCGGTCATAGCGGTCTAGTATAGCCAGGGCTCCGTCTCGAACTTCGATTGTGTAAGTGACCTCAGCTTCATCGCTATGGTACTTGCCGACATAACTTGCGAGTTCGGCGTCGGTCGGGGCAAAACTATCGACAGGTTCTAGCCATACCGTGTCGCCATCTATTGTGTATGTCGCCGAAGCCCGCTCTCCCGGAGAAGTATTTTCGAATTCAATTGTCGCGCCCAAGGCGGCGGCCTCAAGCTGAGTTTCGGATACGGGTGTCAGCGGAACCGCTGCAGGACCTCCCATTTCGAAGTTGGATTCCTGGAGAATGAGAATGTCATCAGACAGTCCGATCTCTAATGCCGTGTTGGAACGTGTGTTTCGATATCTTCCCGTAAAGCTTCGAAGCTTGTCCGACGAAAGTTCGACGCCTGCGATTGGCAATGCCGTCACATCGACCGTGTTCTCCAAGTACAGGTCGGCCACAGAGTGGGCCAAGTTGCTGGCGTTAGCACTAGCCGCGTTGCACATCACTGAGACTGCAATCCCTTGTTCAGGAAATCGCGTTAAGTGGCCCCGGTAACCGGCAGTGCTACCACTGTGCTGGACTTCACGCACGCCTTTGTACTCACCGATCCTAAGTCCACTCGCGTAGTCAATCTCCCTCCCGCTTCTAAGAACGCCTTGCTGATGCATCTGTGCGACGAATTCGGTTCCTCCCACTTCGGCTCCGGTGTCAAGGTTGTGCGTGAACTTAAGCAGATCACCGACGGTCGTGAGCAGGCCCCCGTTTCCGTGCACGTTTTCGAACGGCATGAGTTGATTCCAGCTTCCGTCGCCATTGTTTCGATAGGCGACAGCGCGATCCGGCACTATTTCGTTGAAATCGTTCCTCCACTGCGTTTTCGACATGCCAAGGGGTTGGAAGATCCGTTCCTGGGAGAACTCTTCAAAGGTTTGCCCAGTGACTCGCTCGATTAGCACAGCTTGCAGGTTGTAACCGGTGTTGGTGTACGAGTAGTACTGGCGAGGAGGGTAGTTAAGCGCACGCTGGCGGCTCGCAATGTCAAGCATGTGTGTGTGAGTGTGGATCCGTGTTGTCCGCGGCCAGCCACCGATCCCGGCGATTGAACCCCAATCCCTTAGTCCACTCGTGTGGTTCAGGAGGTCCCTTACCCTAATCACTTCCCCGTAGCCGGGGATCTCTGGGAGATAGTCTCGAATGTTGTCGTCAAGCGATATCTCCCCGTCGAGTGCTAGAAGCACGGTAGCGGCGGCTGTGAACTGTTTCGAAACTGAACCTGGCTCGAAAATCGTCTCTGGGGTGTTCGGGATGTCATGCTCCAGGTTGGCGGAGCCATATGCGCGCGCTTCGATGATTTCGCCCGCGTGCGAGACTGCGAATGCGCACCCAGGTGTGTCGGAAGCGATGAAATCAGCGAAGATTCCATCGTATTCCATCGGCGCTATTGCGCGACCGTTGGTAGGTCTTAGGTCGGAGTCTGCACATGCCAGGCCGAGTGAAATCGGAAGAAGAAGTACCCAAACGCCGATCTTCATGATGTCCGTACCCTTGTGGTTCTGACCTTGCGGCGCTCGATGTCTATGTCGCAGGCTATGCACCGGGCCAGATGGTTAGAATCGCTAGACACGACTGATGGTAAAGGGATTGGCCAAATCGTGAAGATCAAACCAAAAAGTTAACGAAATGTGTCATGGAACGATACTATCGCACCTCATGGACAGCTCTGATGCTTGGTAGGTACATGGCGCGGTCCTGGCGATATTTGTTCGTGAATCGATCACTGCTATGCTGATTTACATCTGCTGAAGATAACTGTTGGAGGTGGCTTATGGTCCGTTTTGCTCTTATGTCCTTTGCACTGATTCTTGTGGGTTGTGGGGAGGCAGCGGTTTCGCCACCTAGTGACACTCAGCCAGGAAAACAAGGGGGCGTTGCAATTGCGACGTCGACAGGTGAGCCCGATGCGCCGCACACTTCGACAGAATGGCAGATATGGGCTTATTCAACAGCAAGCCCTACGTTCATTAGTAGCAATGCGACGGCAGCAGATGGGGAGATGAATGTTCTGAGGGAAGGAACGAATGGGTGGATGTGTCTCCCCGCCAACCCACGAGGCATGTCAGATCCAGAGAACGGATGGACGGACGCTCACGAGGCTATGCCCCTATGTGCCGATGAAGAGGGCATGAAATGGGTGGCCGCATATCTTGCAGGAGAGCGTCCGCAACTTGAGCGTGACGCCATTATTTGGATGCTTCACGGGGACATGGGGGAGGACAACACTACGCCTCTAGTTATGAGCCAGGGAGAAGCTGAAGATCCAAGCCAGTGGATTGTGTCCGGGCCACACTTGATGATCATGCCAAAAGACCCTGAAAGCTTGGATACCTACGACACTGACTTCACACTAGGTTCTCCGTACACCATGTTTGCGGGCACCGACTATGCGCACCTAATGATTCCAGCAGAGGGCTATTACCGGTATCAGGGGCAGGACTGAGTCCACGGGACCTTAACGAAACCTGTTGTTTTGCAAGTCGAGCGATCGGAAGAGTTCGTATTTCACCAAACGTTCTCGATTGATTTCCCCTGCGTAGATGTTGCCGTTGAAATCGACACCGAGAAATTCGAGCCCGGGACCGATATCGGCATCGTGTTGAGGAACGAAGTGCACGACCCACGCCTGCTCTTGTTTCAGGTCGCCTATCCGGATTCCTTTCTCCCACCCAAAGTTGCTGCGCCAAGGGTCAGGGGGGCCAGTTCGCGGGGTGCCTGAGAGGCCATCGGCCGCGTAGAGGATGTCGTTACGGTCAATGAAGAGCCCACTTGGTTTGCCGTATTGTGTCCAGATATAGAGGAGGTTGCCATTCGGGTCAAAGACCTGGATCCGGCTGTTGCCTCGGTCGGCGACGTAGACGCGGTTCCGGGAGTCGAGCTTGAGGTCATGTGGATCGCTGAACCGGCCTGGCTCTCTGCTCTCTGAACCGACTCCACCACCTACTTCGAGCAGGAAGGTCCCATCACTGGCGAATTTGACGATACGATTATTCCCGCCCCGGTGCCCATCAGCAATCCAGATATCCCCATTGTCTGCGACCGCAACCGCTGAGGGGCCATTAAAGTGCGCTGGGCCGTCACCCCAGACCCCAGCCTCTCCAAGCCGCATCACCACATCGCCACGTTGGTTTAACTTGAGGACCTGATGGCCCAGGCCCATGCTTTCACCAAGCGTTGCTCGAACATCACCGTGCGACCCGCCTTCGGTAACCCAGAGAAAGCCCTCGTGATCGAGATAGAAGCCGTGCGGAAAGGCGAAAATTCCCGCGCCGAAGCTTTCAACAAGGTCCCCGTCCAGGTTGAATTTAAGGATTGGACCCAGGTCGGAATCGGCGCATTGATTTCCGCCACAACGGTCTAGGAGCCACAAATGTTGGCCATCGGGGTCAGGGAAAGCGCCACTCATGATCCCGAGGGTTCTTCCTGTAGGAAGTTTCTCCCATCCGAGGGTGACACGATACGGGTTTGTCGTGGAGGTTTGGGCGTACAGCCACCCGTTTGGGGTAACTATCAATAAGTTCGAGACGAGTGCAACCAGCACACCTGCCAGACAGATATGCCGCATGGGAACTCCCTTCCAAGCACACATGATTAGGGAAATGTTAGCAGGCGGCTAGCGTGTTACGCCGCACTCCAGACAGGGGGCAGTTTCCGTTAATCTGACTCTAGTTTGGCAAATTCATCAAAATATCTGCTCCGTGGGCTAGTAATCGTTGGTTCAGATGACCCCACTAAAACGAAGATCGTCAAGTTCCTTGTCCGTAAGTCCAAGCCGGGCGCCGAGGATTTCCTGGTTATGCGAGCCCAAATCAGGCCCGGCCCATTCCTTCACGAATTTCATCATCTGTTGGGTTCGGATTCTGGTCTAGTAGGGCCTTGGCTGTCATGATCTGGCCGTTTTGGCAGAAGCCGCACTGCGGGACCTGTTCGTCAATCCACGCTTGTTGCAGGGGATCTAAGTTTCCGTTCTTGGCGAGGCCCTCAAGCGTTGTTATCTCTCCAGAGACTCGGGATGTTGTCGTGACACAAGAGCGAGTCGCTACACCATCGATGAGAACTGTGCACGCCCCACACTGGCCCAGTCCGCACCCGAATCTTGGCCCCTGCAGACCGAGATCATTTCGGAGGACGTAGAGCAACCGAGTCGACGGATCGATATCTAGCACATGCGTTGCCCCATTCACGTGCAGTGTGACATTGCTCATGGTCCCTGCTCCCTTGCGAGACAGCTCTTCCTGGCGCTTGTTCGCATCTTAGGAGTCAAGCCGGTTAGCGAAGTGCCCTCCAACGTAGATTCCCCTCGGCGTCGTAAAGGACAACATCTCCCGGGTAGTATGTGAGTGCATCAGTAGCCGGAGAGTTGAACGCGATTCGGCCTAGATGGGCCCTGGTCAGCCCATTTTCGTCCATGTATTCGATGCCGTTAGGTTCCATTAAAACGCGGTTTCGACCTGTTTCATCCATGTAGTAAATACCATCGGCGTAAGCTGAGAGCCGGACGTTACTGTCAGCGTCTATATAAAAAATGCCGTCGGCATCGACCTGAGCGCGTTTGATGCCATTTTCGTCGATCACGTGGAACGATCGCGCCTCAATCACATTTGGCATTTGTCCGGACGGTGCTGCGCCGATCAGCGGCAGCACTCCCAGTGTGACTAGCAACGAGCCAACCACCAGTTTCAATCGGAGGTTGTCCCGCTCCAACTTACCTAATCTAGCGTCCACTGCGGTTGAACTACCCATCGTTGATATCCTCCATATCGATTGCTTTCAGCTGCGCCACTCGATACTTGTGAGCACAGAATCTCGTTGATATCGCGCTAGCTGGAGTATCCGTCGATGTAGTCTACGGCGTCTTGAACCTTTGCAATCTTCTCAGCATCCTCATACATAATTTCAATATCAAACTCCTCCTCGAGCGCCATCACTAGCTCTGCCGTGTCCAGCGAATCGGCGCCGAGATCCTCAAGGAAGGATGCTTCGACAGTAACCTCGGCAGGGTCAACACCAAGCTGCTCCACGATGATCGCCCTTACTTTTTCTAACGTATTCATTGGTGCAGTTCTGGTTGTTTGGCTAAACGGACAATCATTGTGCGCAAGGCCGACGAAGAAACCGTCGCGATAGCAATATTCGTGAGTGCAATCAGTGAGACGTTCAACTAGCGGCCTCCAGTTGGATCATGAGCTGTGCCTCTACCTCACGTTCCCCTTTACTGTACGCCCGTGACAGTTCGGTTGCGCAGCTAGCCGTCGGCCATGCACACGTGTGAGCCATGGCCTGGTGTCCCCTCTGGGCAAATTAAACTTGACCGTTTACCGGTCTTAGTCGCCTCCGTCCGGGTTAGGCAGTACCCGCTCCCATAGGTAGTCCTGATGACTGCTGCAGATTTGATCGAATTCGTTGGCCATGGCCTGGTTTTCGGCGCTAGCAGCAGCAGAATAGGTATTGACAGCGTCGATGAGCTCCGGGTGGCTCATGCCACTGTAGGTCATCAACCGGCGGAACCGTCCGCCGATCACGTGCGAATGCCAGCCCCAGGTGGTGATCTGCCCAGATTCGACTAACTCGTTGATGTGTGGGGCGAAGAGTTGCTGGACGATCTCGTCCGCTCGTTCCTGTCCGGCCTGACTGCAGGCGTAGTAAGTGGAGTATGAGACCGGGCCTAGGTTATCGGGGGTGGTGGCCTCCAGCCCGGCTGCCTGGACCCAAATCAGATCGTCGTGGCTTCCGCAAATCGAGTTAAATTCTCGAAAATCTTCCAGGTTCTCGGTTTGTTGTTCCTCAAGAATAGCGGTACGTGCCGCCATCCTCGTGTCCAGATCATTGCCGGTTGCGAACAGAAGGCGCCGCCAGCGACCACCATAGTTATGGCGTAACCAGCCCCACCCGTTAAGTTCACCAGAATCGACATGTCGCTGGTAGATCGGCCCGAGAGCTTTCTCGACGAGGACATCCGCAAAAGTCTCGCGGGTTACATCGCAAACAAAATACTCACCGATAATGAAACTCTGTTCTTCTTGAATCGCTTCCTTTTCTGAAGCGAACAGTGAGCCGACGCCGAGTGTGATGCACGTGGCTAGTATGAACGCGACCACACCTAGACTGGTTAAGGACCTGAACATCCTCTTCTCCAGTTTTGCTTTGATAGAAAGTACTTGCGAAGGAAGACAGTTGACGATCACTCAATCGTGAATTCGAATCATCCTACTAAGGGTAACGGGCCACAGCAAACTCGTTGTAGGTAGGCATCAGGTGCCGAAGCCTATTAGAAATCTATCGACCCGCGCCGGGCCGGCCGTGTTGGAGGCGGAGTTTCCGTGGCATGATTCTCTCGCAATCTTTTTAACTACTGGACGAGATGGTCTTGAAGTAACGCAGCAAATAAGCACGGAGATGCCAAGTTGAGACAACTCTTTCTAGCAGCACTTTTAATTGTTACGGCGATGTTACTTCGGCTTGACGCGCAGACATTACAAGTTCCTCCTGGCATGGTTTTGGTACCAGGGGGAACGTTCGCCATGGGCAACGCCGATGGTCAAGATATGGAAAAACCGGTACATGAAGTGGAAGTTGACGCCTTTTACATGGACTCGCACGAGGTCACTTTGGAAGAGTTTGGACAGTTTGTGGAGAGGACCAACTATGTGACCGATGCCGAGAAGAATGGTGGTTCGATCATTTGGACCGGGGATGCGTGGGAGAAGAAAAAAGGAATTAACTGGAGATTTGATGCGGCTGGCAAACTACACACAGAAGATGAGAAGAGTCAGCCGGTTACCCACCTAAGTTGGAACGATGCCAATGCCTACGCAAAGTGGGTGGGCAAGCGGCTGCCTACGGAAGCCGAATGGGAATATGCTGCCCGTGGCGGAGAGAAGGGCTACAAGTTTGCCTGGGGTAATGAGCCTTTAGGCGCGGATGTTGTGGCGAATGTCTCTGATGAAAACTTTGTGATGGTCGTTACAACGTGGCCATATACCGAAGGATATGACGACGGTTTCACGTTTGGGGCGCCAGTCGGCTCTTTTCCGCCAAACTCCTTCGGTCTGTATGACATGTCTGGCAATGCCTGGGAATGGTGCGCGGACTACTTTGATGCGGAGTACTACAGCCGAAGCCCAAAAAACAACCCGAGGAATGATGAGCCTACGGGCCGAAGGGTAATGCGTGGTAATTCCTGGGACGGTCGACCAGGGTTGATGCGTGCCTCAAGGCGCACCAGTGATCTCCAGGCAAACAGCTATGCAGATACTGGCTTCCGATGTGTAAAAGACATCGAGTAGGAAAGTCGCGCCCCACACCTCTGTACTCGCGCGCGCGTGTGCTGAGTCATCGAGGTTAGTACTGGCTCTGAACTAGTCATCAACGGATGAGCCTGATACCTGGATCCGGGGGGTAAGGGAACATGACACCGTCTTCTGTCACGACTGCACCATCATGGAAAGCGATATAGATGTGTTTGCCTGGCCCCCATGCAGGCACGGGCATATGGATCATGTACTCAAATGTGAAGGTGTGTAGCACTGGAATCGTCATTTCCCGTTCCCAGTCAGAGCCAAGGGGAGAGATCCTGGGAGCAACCAAGCCGCTTCTTCCTACGGCGTGGACATCGAGATGGACCTGGGTCAAGCTAAGGTCAGCATTCGAGTCGTATTGATCGACGGGGTTATAGTGGTAGCCGGCCGCTTCAATCTTCTCGATTAGCAGCTCAAGGGTCTGTCCTGCCGTACGTCCGGCAACTATGTTGTCGAGTAAAATTTGGCGAGTTTCTAACGCAGCACGCCAGACATTTTGAATCTCCGGCGGCGCCTCTGTTTCACCTTCGCGCAGCAGATAAGCATTTCCCCCCAGGTCAGACGAGAAGATCCTGTTTCCGGCACCGTGAAGAATGGTGAACACGTCCCCTGGTTGCAGGATATATGGCTCGCGATCCTGTGCGTGGAATTCGACGCCGTCACGGTTACGGCGGAATACATTTCCTTCAAGATCGCTGAGGCTAGTTATGCCCGGCACCACTTTACCGAATTCCCGATCAAGATTGTTGGCGGTGATCAACCCGAACTGCCGGTAAAGCTCAATTTCCTCTGGGACACGGCCTGCTAAATAGTCAAGAATGAGGTGTTCGGCAGAGACGATTCGCTTCGCGTACTTGTCACCTAGCGCATTCAATAAGAGGGTGTAGTCTGTGTGGGAAAGTCCGTCGGTGAGAGGGGCACGTTCCGACGCTGCTGAAAGCCCAAAAGCTTCTGCGTAGTTTACGCCGATACGTTCCGGGTCACGTTCGGCGACGAACTCCCTAACACCATCGAAGCGAAACTCCAGATAATCGGTTTCATCACCACCAGGCTGTTCGGTGATGACCCCGTCAACGAAGGTGGGCAGTTCGACGAACGGACGGCTAATGATGTCATACGCGTTCCCATCACCAACGTAGCCCGCGAAAATAGCACGCTCAATTCTGTCATCTCCGCGGTCGGTGAAGATAAAGATCCCCATATCGCTACCGAACTCGAAGTTCAGAGGGTCGGGAGTCCACGGACGCATGACATGTATCCACATGTCGATTTCATTGTCTCGCATTACTTGCGGTAAAACTGTGTCGAATTTGCTATTCCGAACCTGATTTTCTAGTGCAACCGAGTCATCGGGCAGAACGGTTCCCGGGTTAACCGTTTCCTGGGCTTGCACATGAAAGGGCGACACAAGAACAACGAAAGAACAAACGATCAATTTCAAGCGATGGGGAATTCCCACGGTGATCTCCTTAGTGGTCGATGGCGTCCCAGAGAAGGCGGGCAGATTTGAACATTTAGGATCGCTCTTTCAATCTATATCCAGTAAATCGATAGCGAAGGATGTAGTAGAACATACGAACGAGGAACTTTGGGATCTCAGAGATTAAGTTCAGCTTCGAATTTCCGTGCCGACGATCACGAAAGGTAATAGGGATGCTGCTCACCTTGAGCCCACCGTGGTGACATTTGAATACCATCTCAAACAACATGGCGTTGGTGTTCTCGACCGCATCGATTCTGTCCCATGCATCTTTTCGTAGCACGCGGAAATTAGCGCTAACGTCTCTAACGGGTAAACCTGCGAGGATTCGAACCACGATGTTCCCGACAGCAGATGTCAGTTTCTTCAACTTAATTCTGAATTTTGGGGCCTCGTAACTTCCCCCAGGGCACCAACGCGAACCCAGAACTATGTCGTGCTCGCGCGCCTGTATGGTTTCGTAGAGTTCTATCATCTGATTGACACTGAACGACATGTCGGAGTCGCTTGAGAGTATGTACGCTGTCGAGACTCGATCGTAGGCATAGCGAAGGGCAGCGCCTAGCCCCCGTCGCATTGGCGGTGTCAGCACTTCAATGTTTCCGTACTGCTCATTTAACTTGCGTGCAATATCCGCCGTTCCGTCGGGCGATGCATCGTCAACAACGAACAGGAGAAATGGCACTCCAGAGAACCGGACTTGGATCCGTGGAATGAGTTCTGCAATATTTTCAGCCTCGTTATAGGTGGGGAGGATGATCGTCAGATGCGGATTGTCGTCCATGTGCCTATTCTACGCTGCCCACGTTAGGGTCGCTTGTGGATGCTTAACGGGGTTTCTATTATCAGTCACGTGAGCGATTTCGACCGGCGGCTTGCTTCTCTTGAAGCTCGCATGCGCCGTATAGCATCAAATGCTGAGTGATTCGGAGGCGCACAAGCGGGCGAATTGACCGCACTGCGATTTAGTATGACGAAAAGGAAATCGCGACCGAACGGCGAAAGCACCCCGCTGACGGAACACCCTGACCTGGAGGTGCTCTCACGAATTCGCACTGAAGGGCTGAGTCGGTCCCAAGTGATGGAACTCGCTTGGGTTATCACAGACCGTTTCGGCCCTCGGTTTGCGAACTCCCCGTCTTACGATGCGGCGGCCGCATGGGCACGCGACAAGTTCGAGGAATTCGGACTGGTTAATGCATCCCTTGAGGCCTGGGGAGAGTTCGGCTACGCGTGGGAAAACCGTTACATGTCAGCCCATATGGTCGCGCCACGGTATCAGCCGTTGATCGCTTATGCTGTGCCTGGAACGCGTGGCACTGAAGGGGCGGTTAGAGGCACGCCGGTTCTGGTTCAGGTCGACAAGATAATGAAAAAGGCCGACCTGGAGTTCTATCGAGGCCAACTCGCAGGCAGGCTCGTCCTAACGCATGCGCCACGGGAGTTAGAACCGAACTATCAACCGCAAGCAGTAAGGCTTTCCAACGATGAGCTGGAGGAGATGGCGCGACCAGATGTCGGGGACTCAGGGGCCCGTGATGATGGCGTGGCCAGTAGCAAACCATCGGCAGACGAACCGCTTGCCTGGAACGAAATCGAGGGCTTCTTTGAAAACGAGGGCGTTTCGGCCGTACTGTCGCCCGGAATGTCCAATGTCGGACCAATGGACAAGGGGCTAGTCACGGTCACTGGAAAAGGCCCCTTCCCGCTAGGCTCCTCACCCTTGCTTCCGCGATTCGTCGTGGCAGCTGAACATTACAACCGTATTGCCCGGCTTTTAAAGAACGGCGACAAGCCAGAGTTACTAGTCGAATCGCGCAACTACCTACTCGACGATGATCCTCTTGACTACAACATCCTTGCAGAGATACCAGGTGGCCATCTTTCCGATGAGGTTGTGATGATCGGCGCGCATCTTGACGCGCAGCCATCCGGGACGGGTGCCACGGACAACGCGGCGGGCAGCGCGGTTGTAATGGAAGCGATGCGCCTTTTGAAGGCGGTAGAGGTCCAGCCTCGCCGCACCATTCGGGCAGCCTTGTGGGGAGCAGAAGAGTCGGGGCACCTTGGTTCTTTGGGCTATGTGGCAAAGCATTTTGGCAAAGGAGACGTTGACGAAAAACGCGCTGAACGGGTCGGCTTCTACGTCTATTTCAACGTTGATTGGTATGGACGTTTTCGTGGTATATACCTTCAGGGCAATGACGAGGCTCGGCCAATCTTTGAAGCGGCCATGGCGCCACTCCGCGATCTCGGGATGGAGTGGATCGTGCCAGGAAACACCGGCGGGACTGACCACATGTCATTTCTCAAGTCTGGCCTGCCAGCGTTTCAGTTTATTCAAGATGACCTCGAGTTCTTTAACGTTGCTTTCCATACGAATATGGATGTCTTTGATCGTTTGGTCGAAGAGGACCTGCAGCAAGCCGCAATCGTTTTGGCGAGCTTCGCATATCATGCTGCTACACGGGATGGTCCATTTCCATATTCGGATGGTCTGAACAATGGTCGACGCTGGCACAAGTAGCACACTTGTGCCCAGGTCTCGGTTGGTTTCGCAGCACCCATAGATTGGGTACCATCGCGATCTTCACATCGTGTTCCGGAAGACCGGGCGCCGCCAGGCGTGGGCTCGCGCTGACACGAATCTTTGTTGTACGGAGGGAGACGCTCGTTCTAATCACCGGCTTGAACTGGATGTTCTGTAGTCGTGCCCGGGGCACTCGCACCCCCGCGCTTTGCGTCATTGCGATTGCTGTCGTTTTGCTTTCAGGCAGCTGTGCGCCAGAGACGGAGCGTTCTTACCTTGTCATACTGACGGAAGGCATTCCGCCTACGCTTGACCCGCTCGCAGCACTTGATAGCCGAGTCGACAATCCGGTAATTAATCTTTACAGCGCGCTCGTACAATACATTCCCGGGACCACCGAGTTGTCGCTCGACTTGGCAGAGTCCTATGAGGTTTCGGATGACGGGCGCCGGTATTTGTTTACGCTTCGCTCCGATGCCGTATTCCATGACGGAACACCCGTCCGTGCAGTCGACGTCAAGTACTCGATTGACCGCATGCTTACTCTCAAGACGGGGGTGTGGGCCTACTTAACGCCTGTGAGTGGGGCTGAGATCTTGGGTGGCCGGCATGTGGCTATCGACTTGTACGAACCGTTCCACGGGTTACTAGGCGCGCTGACACGTTTTTATGTGGCCAATTCTGAACTCGTACGGGCCAACGAATTCCAGGGAGACTTGGGTCAACGATGGCTACAGAGTCACGATGCTGGGAGCGGACCGTACAGGCTGGTGTCTTTTCAACCCGAACAACAATTCACTGTGGAGCGTTTCGACGATTATCACGGCGGTTGGGGGGAGCGTCACATTGAAAGAGCTGTATTTCGGGTTATTCGAGAAGAGGCAGCCCGCCGTATAGCGCTACGTAATGGCGACGCAGATTGGATCTATCTTTCCAGCGCCGACACACTTGAGGCGCTCGCTGGTGAGCCGGGCATCACAGTCAATCGAGATCCGACTCTCAACCAACTGTATTTTGCGTTCAACACGAGGCGAGAACCCTTACGGGACACACGTGTTCGGCGTGCTCTTGCTCTGGCTTATGATTACCAGGGGCATGTTGAGCATCTAATGCGCGGCAATGCCGAGTTGCCATATGGCGTGCTGCCAGCTCGTGGTGAGTGTGCGAGCTCAGATCAACCGCCTCCGCGTCACGATCTTGTAGAGGCCAAACGTCTTATCGCCGAGGCCGGAGTGCGGCCGGGCGAGGTTGAACTGACCATGGCTTTTGAAGGCACTACTGGGGAGACTCCATTTTTTGAAATCATGCGCGCCGGGGCGGCTGAACTAGGTATCCGAGTCACTGCAGTGGACATCGAGTGGGACGCAAAGGTGTCGAATTACTCTCGGCCAGATAGTTCGACAGACATGGGGACCATTTGGCTGTTCGCCCCAGGACCTGAGGCCCATCACTTTCTGTATTCCTTGGCCCATTCCAGTCAAGCTGGCGATGGGGGGAACAACTTTGCTTGGTACCAAAACCCCGTAATGGATCGGCTTCTCGACCAGGCGGCGGCGGCAACCGAGGAAGAACGGCGGTGCTCGTTGTATCGGCAGGTTGAGGCGCTTTGGCTAGAGGAAATGCCGTTTGCAGTCTCAGTGACAATGGTTGGGCTGTCTGCCCAGAGAGATGACCTAAAAGGTTACTCGGTGGCATTGGGGCATCCGCTGACGCAAAACCTATACCCGATGTGGCTTGAATGATGGGACGTTACGTTGCACGCCGTTTGTTCTTGATGATCCCGGTATTGCTGGGAGTAAGCATTTTGGCGTTTTATGTCTCGCAGTTGCTCCCCGGTGATCCGGCGCGAGCGGCAGCGGGACGCCTAGCCACTCCGGAGCAGCTTGAGGCAGTCAGGGAACGTCTCGGACTGGATCAGCCGATACCAGTCCAGTATGGGCTTTACATCGGGCGACTGCTTCAGGGCGACCTTGGAACCTCGTTAAGTTCGAAACAGGAAGTTGCACAGGAGTTGCGTATATTTTTCCCGGCTACGCTTGAGCTTCTTTTTGCGACGATGGTGCTCACGGTCGTTTTGGGAATAACCATTGGCGTGCGCGCTGCTACCAGCCGCGGTGGATGGGTTGATCGGGCATTCTTGGGCTTTTCATATTTAGGGGTTGGGATGCCAGTTTTCTTTCTCGCCTTGCTCCTACAGCTTGTGTTCGCAGGCTGGCTTCGGGTACTACCGATCGCCGGGCGGTTGAGTCTTGAAACCGTTCCTCCACCCGTACTCACGGGCTTGTATACCTTTGACGCGTTATTTGCGGGGCAGTGGGCAACAATGATGGATGCGGGGCGCCATTTAGTATTGCCGGCACTAACTCTTTCCATAGCGGGAATATCAGAGGTTGGTCGGATTACTCGCTCCGCAATGCTGAATGCATTGGAGCAAGATTACGTGAGAACTGCACGGGCCAAAGGTCTTTCCGAACGGGCAGTGTGGCTGCGGCACGCTCTTCCAAACGCGATGCTGCCGACAACGACAGTAATTGGACTCCAGGTCGCTTTTCTGCTTGGGGGGACCGTGCTCATTGAGAATATATTTTCCTGGGGCGGACTCGGAACTTACGCATGGAAGGGAATCTTCCGCTTGGACATCCCAGTCATTATGGGAATCACGTTGGTGTCGACAACGGCCTATTTGTTCGTGAATTTGGGCGTGGACTTGTTGTACACGAAGCTTGACCCACGAATTCGTTATGAATAAGACGTTCCAGTTGTGGAATCCGAGCCTTCTGCTGGGGCTAGCCATTGTCGGATTGTTTGCCGCGATGGCAATTTCCCCAGGCTTGTTTTCAAGCCAGGACCCTGCCGGCCTTAGACTTGAGCACCGGCTTTCGGCACCCTCAGCAGCCAATTGGTTTGGCACGGATGGTGTGGGTGTCGATGTTTACTCCCGGGTGGTGTACGGGGCACGGACAACACTCGCCACTATTGTGGTCGTACTGGGGATCGCAATCCTAGTTGGAGTCAGCATAGGGTCGGTATCGGGCTACCTTGGCGGCTGGATCGATGGACTGTTGATGCGGGTTGCAGACGTTTTCTTGGCTTTTCCACCATTGATTCTTGCGCTGGCGACGAACGCTGTTCTTGGGCGTGGCCTCCAGCAGACGATGTTCGCCGTTGCCTTTCTTTGGTGGCCAGCTTACGCGCGGTTGGTTCGGAGCCAGATCCTGGCCGTTCGGAAACTTGAGTTTGTCGAATCGGCGCGGGCGATAGGGGCTAACGAATTGAGGATTGTGGGCCGGCATGTACTTCCCAACGTTTTGGATCCCGTTATTGTTCGGGCCTCTCTCGACGCGGGGTTCGTTGCCTTAACAGCAGCGTCCTTGAGTTTTTTGGGGCTGGGCGCGCAACCTCCAACACCGGAGTGGGGACGTATGGTTGCAGAGGGGCAGAAATTCCTGTTGGACCAATGGTGGGTGGCCACGTTTCCGGGAATCTCACTGTTCGTACTTGTAATAGGATTCAATCTGATAGGGGAGTCATTAAGTGGCCGAATGCAGTCTGGACTGCATGTCAGCCGAGCTGAAGAGACGGAGGGAAGATGACGGAGGTCATACGTATTTGCGCCATAATTCCAGTGCGCAATGGCCTGCAGGCATGGGGAGACGTTCACAGAGAGTTGCTATCGCCACTGGCACGCCCGGACGTTGAGATCACGCTGGCCGATTTGCCAAATGCGCCTCTGGAAGCGATTAGCTGTTCTTATGATGTTGAACTCTTGAGCATGCTTCACGTTGAGGCAGCCCAGTCGGCGCAGGAAGCTGGGTTCCATGCAGTTGCTATGGGATGTTTGGATGAGCCGGGAGTACAGGCTGCCAAAGAAGCTCTTGAAATACCGGTAGTTGGAGAGACGGAAGCATCGATACATATGGCCTCTATGGTTGGTAGACGTTTTTCTTTCCTTATGCCAGGAGAGAAAGCGGGTAACCAACGAGGGGCTTACGGATCACGTTGTATAGAAGATTTGGTGCGCATGTACGGATTTGCAGACAAACTGGCTTCGGTGCGGTCTGTTACCGGCAAGACACTTGAATTTGCAGCCCGAGACGAGGCTTTGCCGGAAGCAATGCTCGAACAAGCTAATTTGGCGATGAGCGAGGACGGTGCTGACGTGGTGATCGGCTATGGAAGTTTGGGTGTAATCGGCCAACTTCAAGAACGGTTACCTATCCCTGTGATAGACCCCATTCAGGCATCTGCCATGATGGCGGAGTCTCTCGCACGGTTGCGTATCGCACAGAGCAAGCGCGCCCATCCGGTACCCAGAAGCTTAACTAACGAACAGGAGTGACTTGATGAAGTCGAGACAATTTTGGGATGAATTCGCCGAGGTGGCGATGCAACGACTGGTCGACCCTGAAGAGGGGGATCCGTTGTTGGTGCTAGCAGACACACGTAGCGACTTGAACCTTGCGCATGCGCTTATGGCGGCCGGCGCTCGCACCGGTGCCGACACCCAGCTGATCATTAAACAGCTTGCTAAGCCAGAGGAGGCTGCGTATCCGGGCCCAATCCTGAGCGAGGCCTTTAAAGCTGCTAAATACATCGTCTCGATTATCGATGATGGGATAGATGCTTCTGAGGCGATGCTCGAGGCAAAGGCGAGTGGAACCAGCATCTTGTATACCGAGGTGACCGGGGTCGAGGACTATGTGGTGCGTGCCTTACTGCACGCCGACATCGACAAAATGATCCGGATAGGTGAACGGGTTTGCGAACTATGGGAAGCGACAGATCTCTGCCGGGTGACTTCGCCACAGGGGACGGACGTGAGCTTTCAGCTCAAGCCTCGCAAGGCGGACCTTGGGAGAGGCGCGTTACTTCATCCCGGCATGGACGACTTTTTCCCTGGCATGCAAACTAACATCGCGCCAGTAGAGGAATCGATTAACGGGATCATCGTGATCGATGCCTCAGACTCAGTTCAAGGCGTCGTCCATACCCCCTACAGCTTCACAATGGTGAACGGGGTCATCACAAAGGTCGAAGGGGGCTCAGAGGCCGATAACATGCGCGAGTGGCTATCTGCCTGTAACGACCCGACAATCTACAAACTTTGCCACTTCAGCCTGGGACTAAACCCACAGGCGGGAATCTCGGGCCGCATGATAGAAGATGAGCGTAAGCTTGCGGCGGTTGATTTTGGGTTCGGATACCAGAACCCGGATTTTGGTGGCACTGTTGGTTTAAGTGATTACCACATGGACATTATGCTGGCGACGCCAACCGTTTATCTTGATGGGAAAGAGATGAGCGGAAATGGTGGCTTCAATCCGGAGATGGGTTTCGAGGACTAGCTGTAAGGACGCGGACCCGTTGGAAGCGGAGGTTCGAAACACGTCTTGTCGACCAGTCACCATTCTGCCGAGAAAGCGGCCCTGCTGGAGGTAAGGGGCCTGCATGTGGAATTCCTGACGCCTGAGGGGTTAGTGCACGCTGTCAATGGTGTGGACTTCGATGTCGCTCGCGGTGAGTCGTTGGCGATTGTAGGCGAGTCTGGTTCCGGCAAGACCGTTGCAGCAATGGCATTAGTCGGGTTGGTGCCCTCACCGCCTGCGCGAATCAGAGGAGAGAGGGCCGTTCTCAATGGCCTCAACCTCCTGGCTCTTGATGAGCGAAAGCTGAGCGAGATTCGGGGATCTCGAATTGGGTTTGTCTTCCAGGATCCGTTATCTGCTCTTAATCCCGTATTGACGATCGGCCGCCAGATTAGCGAGGTCATCGAGCGCCACCTGAATATTAAGGGCGGGGAGGCAAAGAGACGCGCAGTCGATTGGCTAGTACGGGTTGGCATTGCCGATTCTCAAGGCGTGGCCGATTCTTTCCCCCATCAGCTGTCAGGGGGGATGCGTCAACGTGCCATGATCGCCATGGGATTGGCGGGAGAGCCAGAGCTGCTAATTGCTGACGAGCCAACCACAGCACTCGACGTAACAGTTCAAGCGCAGATCGTAGATCTTATGCTTCAGTTGCGAGATGACCTGGGAATGGCACTTGTCTGGATCAGCCATGATCTCGGGGTTGTTGCTGGCTTGGCCGATAGGGTTGCAGTTATGTACGCGGGACGCATCGTTGAGTCAGGCTCAGTACAAGATCTATATGGTCGGCCAGCCCACCCTTATACACGGGGACTCATATCATCGGTTCCGGATTTACGGACTGAACGGCTTTCACGACTGGCCACGATTCCCGGAGGAACGCCCGATCCAATGGCCTTGCCGCCGGGTTGTGCCTATTTTCCCCGTTGCGGAATCAGTGAACGCGAATGCGATGCTCGTGTTCCAGTGATGGCCCGCATTTCATCATCCCATTGGATTGCTTGTACTCCGGCTGCGAACGGGATCGTGGCGGCGGAGGGCCAGGGAGATGAATAGACGGGGGACAGCTTTACTTGAAGTGTCTGATTTAAAGGTCCAGTTTGCTCCCCGGGGTAGCGGTTTATGGTCAGATAAGAAAGGAGTGGTCCGTGCCGTAGATGGCGTTTCGCTGACTTTGCAACGTGGCGAAACACTTGGACTTGTTGGCGAGAGTGGCTGCGGGAAGAGCACACTTGGCCGGGCCATCTTGGGGCTTGTGGGTGCGGCCTCCGGAAGCGTTTGGTTTGATGGCCATGAGATAACGGCCATGAGTAACCGGGAGATGCGACGCATTCGCCCGCGTATACAACTTGTGTTTCAGGACGCAGGGGCTGCACTTAACCCACGGTGGTGTGCACGGGATCTTGTTGCCGAGCCATTCAAGATTCATTTATCGCTTGAAGGAGCTGTGCTCCAGCAAAGGGTCGACGCTATCTTTGAGACTGTCGGCTTGGACCCCGCGCTCGGCAAACGTTTTCCAAGGGAGTTGTCTGGAGGGCAGAGGCAGCGGGTAGGTATTGCACGGGCCCTCGCGTCAGAGCCTGACTTACTGGTGTGCGACGAGCCTACGTCGGCACTTGATTTGTCGATCCAGGCGCAAATAGTTAATTTATTGCAGGACCTCCAGGATCAATTAGGGCTTTCTTACCTGTTCATTGCGCATGACCTGGGGGTCGTCCGACAGATCAGTGACCGGGTTGCGGTGATGTACTTAGGTAAAATTGTAGAGACAGCGTCACGGGACCGCATATTTAAGGAAGGGCGTCATCCTTACACTCAAGCTCTATTGTCCGCAGTTCCGGTCGCCGACCCCGAGCATGCAAACACCCGTGGTTGGAAGGCGATGACGGGGGAGGTTCCTAGCCCATCGTCGCCACCACTTGGATGCAATTTTTGCACGCGATGTGGATCGAAAGCCGAGGTCGAGAATCGATTAAACATAGACTGCGACATGATCGAGCCAGAGCTGATTTCAGTTGAAGAGTTACATGAGGTTTCATGCCATCTGTTTCCAGCTAATTAGCTAGCTAACGTGGATTCATGATTGACCGGAGATTCTTATGATTGAGGTGCGCAGCTCCTACGTTGTCACAATGGCTGCAGCTGAAGGAGACCTTGTGGACGTATGGCGACAAGGCAAGGAAGGGGTCTGGCCGCAAGCTGGATGGAACGGACGTATCCAACAAATGCTCCACGGGCATGCCCAGCAAAGCTTATTCGTGTGGTCTTCGGAGTGGGACAGTTTGTCAGACTGGGAAGCTGCGATAGCACGAGCGCGAACCCTCCCGCCGCATGTTGAATGGTCACAGGCAATTGATTCGCGATGCCTGTACGGTCCGAAGGTTGAGGTATTCACGATTCTGGAGCCAAGCGAGCCACTTGACGCAACGCCGGGAAGGCTCGAAGTACGGAGTGCCTACACCATACGAACAGAGCGCCGAGAATTGGCCCGGGCTCTTATGTGCCGGGCTGGAGCGTTGGCTGGCTGGTCTGGCCAGAATCAAGAAGTTCTCATTGGCGGCAACGCAGAATCAAACTTTGTCTGGTCCTCCACGTGGGCTGGCCTCAGTGACTGGGAACAAGCAATGGCGGCCGGTGACGACGAACTCGAAGGATGGTTTACGGACTGGGTTGCCTTAGTGGATCGGGGCGGCACAAGGGAGATTTTCCGAAATCAATAGCTTGGAATGTTGTCCGATCTCAAAAGCAAAACAACTATTATTTGCGTGCCCGGAGCCAGTCGATCGTGATCCGAATTGCATCTCGGAGGGCGGTTGGTTTAGCTCCAAACATCGTGGCAAATTTACCGTGGCCCACAATGTATTCGCGGTCATGTAAATGAGCTTGGTAGCCAAGCTTTTGCCACACGCGGTCATCAGCGATTTGTATGGCGTGCGGGTTACCCGCTACTTCGTAAGCAACCTTCATGAAATGACGGGGGGTGACCGGTTCGTCGTTTGGAAGATGCCACACTTGCCCGTGCGCTGTTGGGCTATCCGCTAGGGTGATCATTCCAGCTGCCACATCATCAATAAATGAATAGGTGTGTAGAACGTCAGGTGCTCCGAAGATCTCAACGGGTTCGCCCTGGAGGGCAGCGTCGAAAACACGATCACCAACTGTAGAATTCAGAACTTCCGGGCCAAAGAAATCTGAGGCGCAACCAATATCGACCCCAACATTTCCTTTTACGTGAGCATTTAGAAGGTCTTGGACCGCTGAGATCCTAGCAAGTCCCTTCCGGTCAGTTGCGGCCCAGGGGAGATCTTCTGTAATAGGTCCATCGACTGGGCCGTACATGTAGAAGTTGTCACCATAAACAATGCGGGCGCCCGCAGAGCCCGCGCCAGCAATGACACCTTTCGTTATTGTTGGCAAGTGGTCGGCTTCGTCGGTCCAACGTATTGGCTTAGGCGCTGCGGGATTGGACCAGTCGGTGTACGGAGCGCTAGCACAGTGAAAAACAACGGTCGCGCCCGCACATACCTGGCGTGCAATTGAGGCATCCTTGACGTCTGCGGCGACGAGTTCGACTCCGCTTGGTACCTTGCCGTGACCACTTCGATTAACGCCGCGGACGCGATCTCCTCGCTTGTGGAGGGCGCGGGCGATCGCTGCACCGAGCGGGCCGGTGACCCCGACTATCACATAAAGAGAAGAGCTCACGAAATTCTCGATCTTTAACGTTTTGCGGCACAGGAAAGTTCACCAAGCTTGGCGATCGAAGTATTGTTGCATACGCTCCAGATAAGGAGTGTCCACTATGGAGATTGGATAGGTTCGGATGCGTTTATTTGTACGATGTGCCGTTGTCCTCATTTTGTTTGGCAGTGGGACATCAGACCATGTTAATGCAGCTCAATCCCGCCCCATTCTTATAAGGGCTGACAGTATTTACACCGTGACAAGCGGAGTAATTAGAGATGGGGAAATCCTCATCCGGGATGGCAAGATCCAGGAAGTAGGCGTCGGGATACCCTTCCCGGCCAGAGCGGAGGAGTACACAGCAGATTACGTCATACCCGGGATGGTCGATGCTCACGCACATCTTGCGCTTGATCGCTCTGGAAGGAACCGGATCTCTGGACCTGTGACCTCTGAATGGAAGGCTGTTGAGAACCTGGACCTTAACGACCCAATGATTCAGGTGGCTCTCTCGGGTGGGATTACATCGCTGGTGACTCGGCCGGGTAGTGGCGTCATTAGTAGTGGCCAGTCTGTAGCGCTAAAGATGAAGAGCGTGCCCGGCGACGAAAGCATGATTCTAAAGCCCTATGTAGACCTGAAAATGGCGGTAAGGCCTTTGATTGGTATACGACCGGGGGAGACACCGCAAACGGTCATGGGTTGGTATGCGACGGCAGACGAACAATATCGCCGAGCATCTGAATACATCGAGATGTGGGACGCGTACCGCTCCGGTGGTATTGATCAGCCACCGCAGGTCGATGAACGGCTCGAGGCACTGGCTGCTGTGATCAGGGGTGACGTCATGGCCCATGTCCATTCCCACTACCCGAGCGAGATCATGATGGTTATGCGCCTGGCACGAAAGTACGGCTTTATTGACCGTCTTGCTCTTGGCCATGCCGAAGAAGTCTTTCCGCTAGTGGACCTCCTTGCTGGTACCAAGATTGTGCCGGTGGTCGGCCCGATGATGATTGTCCAGTACTACGGAGACCCTGAGCCTCACCACATCATTAAAGAGCTTATGGAGGCCGGGGTGCCTGCCAGTGTTCAAACAGATATGTCACGGCAGCACTTTAAGGACTTCCGGGAATACGGTGCCTTTTTAGCCAGGCACGGATTAAAGGAAGAACATGCGCTTGAAGCACTGACGATCAATGGCGCCAAAGCGATGATGCTGGAGGATCGCATCGGAAGTATCGAACCCGGCAAGGACGCCGACCTTGTCTTATTGGACGGTCACTTTTTCGACCTTACTGCGGACCGGATTGAGAGAGTGTTCGTGGATGGTGTCCTTGAATACGAACGACAGGAGGTTGTTCAAAGAGACCAGCCTCGTTCGGTAGGGCCTTTCCAGGCAATTGATAACGAAGTCGGGCCGAACGACCGGACATATGCCATCACTAACGCGCACGTATTCACCGTGACCGATGGGGACATATCCGGTGCCACGGTTGTTATTGAGGATGGGAAATTTGCCCGCTTGGATTCCGGTGGCATCGTTCCGGCTGGTGTGCCAGTAATGGATGTCGGTGGACGGGTAATTCACCCTGGCTATGTTCTTGCGCGGGCATACCCAAATGACTGGATTGGCGACTTGAAATGGCAGGTACAGAACGACGAAATCATTGAACCCGTCGTCCCTGAGATGAACGCTGTATTTGCCGTCGATCCGTGGTTTCCGTCATACAAAGTCAATATGGATATGGGTGTCACGGCGATCAACGTTACGCCAGGACGTGCAAATCTAGTTGGAGGAAATGGGGTCGTCATAAAGACCGTTGGGATGGACATCGAAAAGATGGTTCGTAGGGAACCGAGCAGCATGGTGTTTTCTCTTGTGAGTGATTCGGTTCGGACATGGTCACCGGATCCTCAGACTACCGGGACGCTAGAAACTGCCAGCGCAATGGTCCGAGTGGCCCTTGATGATGCACGGAGATATATGGCGGCTCGCGGGACGGAAGGACCGATTCAAGGGGACTATAGCCAGCGATTGGAAGCCTTAATACCGGTTCTACAGCGAAGGGTTCCTGCGGTATTCCACGCTAATCGTGTGGAGGAAATACGGGAGGCTATATCCATCGCAGCGGACTTTGAGCTTCGTCTGATTGTGAGCGGAGGGTCGCAGGCATGGCAGATAGCTGACGAGCTAGTGGTAACGACTGAAGGGGTCATTCTTGGGGATTCCGGCGTTTACAGTTCCGAAATCCGTGGCGGAGGTGAAGGATGGAACGTCCAGGGTCCCGCAATACTCAGCCGTGCAGGGGTGAAGGTAGCATTCTTTGGCCCTGGCGCTTCTCGTCGCGCTATGCCGAATGGTCGGCTCAGTGGCGAACCAGTTCTTAATTCTGCCTGGGCCTTTAGGAACGGCGTGCCCGAGGTGGAGGCGCTAAAGATGGCGACCCTGAATGCTGCCGAGATGTTTGATATAGCTGACCAAATCGGGAGTATAGAAATCGGGAAAGTCGCCGATTTCATTGTCCTGGAAGGGCACCCGTTTGACTATCGTGTTTTACCCACGATGGTGTTTATCGATGGTTTGATGGTCTACCGAGCTCCTGGCAGTTAAGGCGACCGCAGGCACGGGGATAGTGGTCTCTCCCGTTCATTGCTATTGAAATAATCACGCCAGCAGTCCCGCGTCGCTTGATCCAGCGAGAACCAGATTGCTAGAGGTTCGTCGATAGTCCTTTCGATCCAGCCAGTGACTTCGGATGCTGCGGCATCTGCCGGGACGATTAAGAGGGCTCTTTTTTGCCAGTAGAGCATCTCGGCAAGGGGGTCGGGCGTCGATGCTGCGACGCCACCAGCTAGAGGCATTGAGGAGGAAACTAACTCCCGGAACGGGGAATAGTCCTGGCCGAGCCTACGAAGAGCCAAATTCACAGTACAGGAAACAGCCATGTCGATAGCCAGACAGGCGGGCTCGATGTGCAGATACAACCGCGCGCTTTCATCAATCACAACATCTGGCCAGTTTTCACGAAGCAGAATGATCGCTGATGTGCGCAATGAATCCGCAGACAAGATGCCGTCCGGGTCGATTTCTACAATGACGTTCATGCGGAGACCTTCTGGCATTTGCTGAGCGACAAGCGGGACAGTCCAGCTCAGAATGAGCACTGTTAACAAGACTGTCCGTGGCATCAGTTCCTGGTCCTGCCCGTCAGATCGTCCTGGCCAGTACTCCAAATTACGTCACCTTTTTCGCCATAGGAGACAAACCCGGATGCATTCATCCGAGTGCGGAAGGTCCCATTGTCGTCGGCTACGACGATACCTCCGGAATTCATTCTTAGGCGGAGGGTTCCATTCTCACCGTAGTAGCCAATTCCATATTGATCCACCCAGATTCGACCAGTTCCGTTCGCATCGTTATAACCAATACCATCGGAAGCGCTCGTAGCTCGGAGCATTCCGTCCTCGTCGAAGTAGCTGGTGCGGTCAATTAACATTCTCGCTCTTGGGGCGCCGTCAGCGTCAACCACGTGAAATTCGTGCGCCGAGATTACATCGGGTATCTGCTGTGGCATCGCCATGCCAATAAAGACCACTGTGGCAAAAAGTAAGGACATCACACCAAACGCCATCTTCAACCTTCGGTTGTCCCGTTCTAATTTTCCCAACCTTGATTCCATCAAGCCTATTTTGTTCATTGTGAGGTTCCTTGCTGGTTCCGGTAGGCCGGTTTAGACAACCGTGCCATTATCCGAAGAACACTGAAACCCGCACACTGTATCCAGTTGCTCGGGACTCGGTGCATACTTAGGGTGGAACAGACCGTGGTAGTGATTGATCGAAAGGGCTCGAGAGCATGATTACAGAAAGCGATATCAAAGGGCTCCTTGAAGCAGGAATTGTCGACGAAGCGACCGCAGATGACATGCGGGTATATGGTGCCTCCGCGTACGCGGACCGGCCGCGTTTCGATTTCATAAATGCCGCCTATTACTTCGGCGCCCTTGTCGTCATGTTGGCCTTCGCCTGGCTGCTATTTGTCTGGTACGACCTCTACGGCGGTATCGCTCTCATGGTTCTTGCATCGTCCTACGCGGTCCTGTTTGTACTTGGTGGAGACTGGCTGTGGAAACAACGTGGGCTGCGGATACCAGGCGGGCTCTTGTTCACGTTGGCGGTTTGCATGGTCCCGATTGGGGTCCTCGGGTTTCAGGACTACATGGGGTGGTTTCCTGTTGGTAATGCCTTCGAAATAGAAAACGATGCCGAGCGTCTCGTCTTTTTGAGTCAGTTGCAGACCCAGCAAGCCTGGATCGCGGCTGCGACGCTCTTGGCAGGCCTTGGGGCCATCAAGCTCAGGCCTTTTGCCTTCATGGCGGTTCCCCCGATCCTCGGGTTCACGGCATGCTGGATGCTCGTGGTTGAAATACTTAACGGTGGGGACGCGGGGGAGCGGGTGATGAGCCCCCAGCTCATGTTGGCTGGATTCGTTGTCATGAGTGCCGGGTTTGTCGTAGATCGGCGTACCAGGGAAGATTTCGCCTTTTGGTTATACGGGCTAGGGTTGGCACACTTCTGGTTCGGGATGATTGGCTGGCTGTTTTCCGCGCCTGGGGCGCCAGGAGAACTTGCATGGGGCATTTTCGCCTTTGTGAATCTTCTGCTTTTTGACGTGAGCATCTTGCTGCAACGTAAAGTGTTCATGGTGGGTGGTGCGGTCGGAATTATGGCCTACCTTGGCCACCTTGGCTTCGAGACTTTTGAGGATGTGTTGATGTTCCCATTTGCCCTTACATTCGTTGGTCTCGCAATTATGGGCGCCGCTGTTCTGTACCGGAAAAACGAAGAGAAGCTAGAGCAATTGGTGATGAGCGTGCTGCCCGAGGGTTTCAAGGCATGGTTGCCAAGCTCAAGATAGCCGATGGCCACCATATAGCGAGGCAGGCAATAGGACCCCGGCCCTGAATTCAGGAGCCGTTTCTGCCGCTGTACACTAGGGCTTCTCGGCTCTCCATTTAGGGATTGCATATGGCGTTCCAGATCGTCCAGTCGGACTCGGTACAAACTTTATGGGATACCTGTAGCGCCCGATTCTTAGACGAACTTGGTGACAACATCGGTCCAGAAGGTTTCGACTCATATCTATGGATCACCCATCGGAACCTGCGCGATCTACTGTTTGAGCGGGCATTCGACCGAGGTCTACCTGGATGGCTCGGTCAACCAGTAACTTTTTTTTCAGGCTTGCTGGAACTTTTCGATGTTCGCCTTAAGCCGATCGGCCCCATCAGAAGACGAGCCCTGATCCGTCAACTTGCCGTCGAGCATGGGCGAAGGATTTTCGATCGAGATCCTGGGAAGGCCGCCGACATGGTTAGTGGGCACATGCTCGATGGCCTATTCAACGACCTCCTCCCTGAAGGGGTTCGTCCAGAACGGCTGCAAAGCTTACTGGCCACTTTCGCCGCTGACAGGTTTGCTCGCCAGCGAAACGAGTGGATCGTTCAGGTATATGCGGGTTACTTAGACAAACTTGAAGAACTCGGAATGCATGACGTGCGCTCACGTCATGCGCTCATCGCCGAGAGAATCGAGGAAGGTCATCTCCGGAGTGCGCTCAACGGTGCAGCGCGGCTCCACATCTATGGAATCTATACCCTGGGGACGCGAGAACGAATGTTTCGAGCGCTCCAGGCTCAACAAGATATCGACGTTGTTGCTTATGTGGCAAAGGAACCGGAAGAGAGTGAACTTGCGGAGTTAAGTAACGATGTTGAGCTTGTTACTAACGGTGCAGTTATAGCTGAGAGTCCGCTTGTCGAACCCGCTCCGAGTGCTGTCCAAGAACTTACTTGGGTTGCCCGTAAGGTCAAGGAAATTCTTGCGGAAGGCAAAGCCGACGCCCATGAGATTGCCGTCGTGGCACGCAGTGGCCATGATGACACGCGACAGGCATATCGTTTACTGTCGGACGCCGGTGTCCACTGTTCGGCCCGTATTCAAACACCGCTAGCCGAAATTCCTGCAATCAAGGCTTTGCTATCAATTCTGCAAGCCGCGTCTTCTGACTGGAGTTACGCCCCGTTTCGCAACGTGCTCGATCATCCGTATTTGAACATTCCCCTCGATTTGAAATGTATTGACCACGTGGCCAGTGCTGGGCGGGTAAAGGGATTAGACAAATGGGAAGAGGGATTGAATACACTGGCCGTCCGGATCCGGGAAGCTCCGAGAGAACATGAATTCTTGGGACTCTCTACCGCTGCTGTCGCTGAGTGTCGTGGGGAGTTAAGCAAGTTTCGCACCAACATCGAGGACCTAGAGACATCCCATACAGAGGCTGAATGGACAAAAATAACACTGAGACTTATGGAAGCTGGGACATTTGATTTCTGGCAACGGATACTAACGCCAGTAGACAGCCGATGGGACATTGTTCGTCTAGATCAGCAAGGGGTTATGCAACTCGAGATTCTCTTGAAAGAGTGGGCAGGCCTCCACCATTCCGACCAACGTATCAATGTCTCGGCCTGGCATGCGCGGTTGCAAAAGGTTCTTGAGCCTGAGGAGGTCGAACTCTCAACTCCAAGCCAAAAAGGGGTCCAGGTGCAAAGCGCGAAAGATGCTGCGCTCGTACCATTTCGCTATACGTTCATCATTCATGCAAACGATGGTGAATTTCCGCGACACCGGGGGGCTGACGGTATCTTCCTGGACGAAGAAAGAAGGGCCCTTCGAAAACTCGGACTCCCTTTTTCTCATCGAGAGGAACAGCTTCGTCGCGAACGATCACTCTGGCGGTCGGTGGCACTTGGAAGTGAAACCCGTGTCTCTTATCGAACGACTGATGCTGAAGGCAAGCCTCTATTGCCATCATTAATGGTTCCCTTCCACGATCTTAAAGAACAGATGTCCCGAAACAAGTTTTCCAAGGATCAAAATGGCAATTACCCAATTCCACTAAATAGCGCGCAGGCCAATGAGTTAGCAGCGCTGGAATTCGCCGGGACGATCCAGGGGAAAGCCTTAGACAAGTTACCGAAAGTGACATCAGCTGACCCCCCACTTTTGGATCAGGCTATTGTGGCCGCGGTCGCCGAGCGACATCGTGGCATAGGTATGGAAGTAACCAGCAGCAAGCATTCGGCGATTAGACCAAGTCCGTGGAACGGTGCTGTGAGAGACGCGGTCGTGCTAGAGCGACTTGCGACAATGTTTGGAGACAATTATCTATGGTCCGCAGGTCAACTGGAGCTCTATTCAACGTGCCCCTTCGCATTTTTCGTCAAACGCGTGTTACGTCTTGAGGGAAGAGCAGAAGCGGAGGAGCAACTGTCGGGTACGGTACGGGGGAGCATCGCGCACGATCTGCTTGAACAATTCTATCGAGAGACTAAGGAAACCCTTCCCAATTTCCTTTCGGGCGAAACGCTCCAGATTTTCGACCGAATTGCAGAGGATTTATTGGCGGAACGCGAGACAAGCGGCGAGTGGCTAGGGCTGCCGTCTCTATGGCCGATGGCTCGCCGTTCTGTATGCGAGGGTGTGCGGGCCTATATCGCCTGGGAGCTGGAATACCTTGACAGAAAAGCCGAGACGCCTCAGTTGATAGAGCATGCATTCGGTTTCCGCGACCCAGTCATTATCCGAGGAAGAAGCATAAAGGGCACCCTGGTAGATCTGCGCATCTGTGGACGTATCGACCGCGTGGACAGTTATAGCGATGGTGGCCAAGCTAGACATCACGTGCTGGATTACAAGCTAGGGCGCATACCTAGGAAGTCCGGATATACGGACGGCTCGGTTCTCCAGGGCCCCCTCTACCTGCGTGTGCTTGAGGAATTGGGTCTAGCCGTTGACAAATGCCGCTACCGGAGCATCGGAAGCCCAGGCAAGCCACAGAATGGCGCGGAGATCCGCGCAGGCAGCGATCAATTCGAGGAGGCGTTGTTAATTGCTTTTTCGGTACCGGAACGTGTTCGGTCGGGGCTGTTTGAGGCTAGCCTCGCCGCAAACGCAGGCGGATGGCCCCCCTATTTCCCTGGGCGCGACATTTGCCGAAGTCAGGCGCAACTCGAAAGGGGTAACCGGTTTGATGTCTGAATTTACCTGGACCCGCGAGCAAGTTGCTGCGATTACTTCAGAGAAAGACACGCTCCTAGTGGCCAATGCGGGCACAGGCAAGACCAGCACAGTGGTAGGTAAGGTTCTATGGCAACTGGGGCTAGATAGCGTAGGGGGAACCGAAAGCGGCGAGCCGATTCCTCCGTGCGCGGACCCCTGTGAACTTTCCGAAATCGCGGCCATCACATTCACCGAGAAGGGAGCTGCCGACCTGAAGAGCAAATTGCGCCAGGCGATAGAGGACTCGGCACGTGCCGATGAACTTCGCTGGCAAATTGACCGAGCCTACATTGGCACAATCCATGGTTTTTGTCGGGCGCTGCTCTGTGAGAATGCACTAAGGTTCGGTATCGAGCCAACATTTCGCATGCTTGGCCAAGCGGAAAGCGTGGCTGAGCAGGAACGAGTTATCCAAGAGGTCGTACTTCGCTCCCTGACTGATGGGGAAGAGTGTGCCGAGTCGTTGCTAGAGGAGCTGAGCCTGCGAGGCTTCGGCTACGCTTTCGGAGTGGTGGATCATGTACGCCATGCGTTGCATGATCTGCGATGGAATTCCAAAGGGTACGAAGGTTGGATCTCAGACAACGGGTTGAACCTAGAGCATCTGCGTAGTCTCGTCCCGGAATTTGACGAACTAGATCAAGCCTCATTGGTTCGCTGTGACGCACTTTTCCAGCTGGCGAGCGCTTCGCTCGATCGGTGGAATGAATTTCTTGCGGCTGAGAATGTGCGCGACTTTGACAGTTTAATCCTCGAATTGCGCGACCGGCTACATTCGCCCGGAGGTGTCGAGGCCTTAGACAATATTCGTCGCCGCTATCGTCTCTTGATCATTGACGAATTCCAAGACACTGATTTTGCTCAGCGTGATATTGCATTTGCGATCGGCCACAAGGTTGCGCGTCCGCAGTTGTTTCTTGTGGGAGACCCCAAGCAGAGCATCTATGGGTTTCGCTCCCCAGATATTGCCGTGTGGAATGAGACACGGAAAGCTATTGACTCAACTGGGGCCCTGCTTGAGCTGTCCCGGAACTTCCGTTGCGCTCCGCCGATTATCGACTTTGTAAACACAACATCGTCCGCCGCTATGACGGCTACAGCTGAAGCGCTTGATCAGGATTTGGCAAGTTCCCGGATTGAGTATTCAAATCTGGAAGCTGGGCTCCCAGATTCAGAGTGTTCTGAGGTCGAGTGGCTTTTGCCCAAAGGGTCGACGGCGGACGAAGTTCGACGGAACCAAGCAGCCCAAGTGGCGACCCATATTCGAGCGCTCACAGAAACTGGAACTGTTATCGACGAGGGAACTGGGAAGCCACGTCCTTGTGAGTTTCACGATATCGCTATTCTAGCCCGTTCCCGGAAAGGCCTGGAACACGTCGAGGCAGCATTGGCGCGTCACTCTATCCCGCACTCCGTGACTGGGGCTGGGGGATTGGCAGAGCGGCAAGAAGTGCTGGATCTGGTCAATGCGTTGCGCCTGCTCAGTAACCCGCTCGATAATTTGTGTGCGTTCGGTTACTTGCGATCCCCATTTGTTTGTCTGCGTGATGAATTGATCGCACGTTTCCGCCTCATAGATAGTGCCGAGGACGTATCGCTCTTACAGCAGGCTGCTCAGTTTCTCGATGAAACCGAGGACTTCCCTGCCGCACCTGAACATCCCCGTCTCAGTGGCATCGAGAAGGAGTCGCTCCGACGTGGTCTTCACACAGTCAAGGACTTGCGTGAGCTGGTCTGGCGTGTGCCTTTAGATGAACTACTTGATGAACTGTTGCATAGAACTGGGTACAGACTTCATCTCCTTCTAGATCGCCAAGGCGAGCAGGCGCTTGCAAATATCGGTGAATTTCTTCGGTTTGCCAAGGGGCACCGCGATCTAGGCATAGACGACTTTCTTGAGCTTTGGGAGACACGAAACAGGATTGGTAACGGCTTGCCTCAAGCGCCGCTCTACAGCCAGCAGGACAATGTCGTCACGATAAGCACAATCCATATGGCCAAGGGTCTGGAATGGCCGGTTGTGTTTTTGGTCAGCGTGGGATCTAGCTTGCGGTCACGTAATCCAAACGAGCTGTGGAGCGACCGTATACTCGGCCCAATACTTCCACCAAAGGTCGCAGAACGTGGGCCCAGGACTCAAGATCTCGTTCGTAGGAAGGCCTTGCAAGATAGAGCCGAAGAGTCTCGAATTGCCTACGTTGCAACCACAAGGGCCAGAGATCGGCTGGTCATAGTTGGCGAGCGGGAAGTGCCGGATAGCTATGGCGCTTGGTTCGATGCGGGGGTAATCGCCCATGACGTGGAACTACGAACCGTTAAGGAGGCACCCGCTACCCAAACTGGCCAGAATGATGTCTCGCTGGCCTGGCTTGATCTCGTCGATAGCCATCCGTCCGACGAGCGTACTACGACACTACTTGAGCCACCTTTGAGTTTCGCTCGTTCAGCGAGCGAGCTGATGGTGCAAGAAAAGAATCAATCGGAATGGGAAAGGTACTATCGACACGGTGTGCGGGCCGCAAGTGACGTTACTGAAGAAAAGGGGGGCAGTCCCTTAGTGCCTGGCAATATTCGCGGATCTGTGATCCATGCGGTTCTCGAGCGAATCTCAGAAAGCACTGAGCTAGTGAAGCTTCTCGACGATGTCATTAGTGAGCTGGTAGCGCCCGAGGTTGCCGTTGTTATGGCGTCGGGCACCCCCTACCGCGCGGCACTTGAAAAGGAGATTCGAGATGTCGTTCAAGGGGATGAATGGAAGTGGTATTTCGAAGGGGAGTACTACTCGGAGCTGCCGTTTGTATACCTTTTGGCTCCGAAAGACTGGCGCATCGGAGATTTGGATCTATATCGGCCCGGTCCTGAGGCGCTTGTGATCGATTTCAAAACGCACGAAGACGTAATAGACCAGGAAAGTGCTGAAAAAGTGGCCGAGGAATACAAGACCCAGATGCAGGTATATAGAGAAGCCGCGTCGATGAAGTCCAAGGCTGAGGCCCGGCTCTTTTTTACGAAACCACGCATCGAGGTCCCGTTCACTGGGGAGTAGGTGCCACCCTTTTTGTATTAAGGAGGGGCCGGTGTCATGAAGGCACGTAAAGGTTTCTCTTTGATACCCGGCTGCTGCTGTAGACTCAAAATATGTGCTCATCCAGTATTCGTAAAAAGGTCCGGGTTGGTTTAGCCCTGTCAGGCGGTGGCGGGCGTGGTTTGGCCCAAGTAGGAGTTCTGAAGGTTCTGGAGCGATCCGGAATCCCCATCGATGTGATCGCAGGAACAAGCATTGGTGCGGTGATTGGCGGCGTGTATGCATGCTGGCCCGATGCAATCGAGTTGGAGAAGCGGGTACTGGCATTTGTCCGCAGTAGATATATTGAGAATCTGAACTTAGCGACGATTCGGCGCTTAGGAGGCATCCCAACAGTCGGAGAGGACGCACAGAATGCGACAGGACCGGGGCTGTTCGACCGGATTCAAAC
>Ga0187827_10001311_pt1 | contig 36977 bp, 40 predicted proteins | sample ETNtaG_39_FD_167969 | JGI IMG/M metagenome (GOLD analysis project Ga0187827, IMG submission 167969) | Marine microbial and viral communities from oxygen minimum zone, Eastern Pacific Ocean - ETNP2014_SV_150_PacBio MetaG (Illumina Assembly) | ecosystem: Environmental > Aquatic > Marine > Hypoxic...
TATTTGAACTATTTCTTTTTTCAGAAATTTTGAAAAAAAGTAGAAATATTCTTAAAGAAGGTAAGTCATTTTTAATTACAGTTTTAAAAGATTTGAGTAATCAAAATAATCGATTTAAGAGGATAAGCGTAAGAAAGTTAGCAAGTTTAAATGAAATTTCTGAACAATCCATACCTAATATTACATTTGAAATTGAAAAATTAGAGAATCTTAGAAATTTTTCAAACTTAATTTCTGAAGAAGGTAATGCAAATGTTAAAATTATTATTAAAAATAATTCAAAAAATCTTATTTTTGAACTTTCTAAAAAAAGAAAAATAAATCCAAAAATACTAAAATCGTTAAAAAATGAGCCTTATTTGAAAAGAATAAATATATAATAAAAGTTGTAATTAATTTGATTAAATTGTAAAACATCCACAAAACGCACACGGTTATTGGTCCTTTGGACCGCCGGTCCTTGAATGGTGGAGCCGTGGTGGAATAACCGGGAAAATATATTGTATATACCTAATATAACAATTCAGCAATTATTAGAAGCGGGCGTGCATCTAGGCCACAAGACTTTTAGATGGAATCCAAAAATGAAAGATTATATTTTTGGCAAAAGAAACTCAGTTCACATAATTGATTTAGTCCAAACTATCGAGTTAATCAATGAAGCTCTTTCAAAAGTTTCGAGCGTTATTGCAAATGGTGGTAAAATATTGTTTGTTTCGACTAAAAAGCAGGCCGCAGAGTCGATTGCTAATTTGGCTAAAGATACATCGCAGCATTATGTAAATTTTAGATGGCTTGGGGGAATGTTGACCAATTGGAAAACAATCTCAAATTCAATAAAAAAGCTAAAACAAATTAACGAAGCACTTGAAGATGTGGATACAGGTTTTACAAAAAAAGAAATTATCAAGATGGGACTTAAAAGAGACAAACTCGAGAGATCACTTGGGGGAATATTAGAAATGAAAGGTACTCCAGATTTAATATTTATCATTGATACAAATTATGAAAAGTTAGCTATCAAGGAGGCTGCCAAGCTAAATATACCTATAATTGCAATACTTGATACAAATTCCGATCCTACAAACGTCGATTATCCAATACCTGGGAATGATGATGCACGAAGAGCAATAAATCTATACTGTGATTTATTAAAAGAAACTATTCAAAACGCACAAAAAGAAATTAAAATTTCTAATAAAAATAATGAAATCAAGATTCCAGTTAAAGAAATTAAAGTTGAAGAAAAAAAAGATAAAAAGGAAAATAAAGTAGGATTGATTGATAAGATAAAAGAAAAAGTTATAAGTACGATATCAAAAGAAAACAATCTAATAAAAAAATAATTTTTTCAATGTCATCTCCTAGTCATTTAGATAAGGTTAAAAAACTTAGGGAACTTACTGGCGTAGGTTTTGGAGATTGTAATATTGCAATCAAAGAATGTGGCGGTGATATAGAAAAATCAATAAAATATTTACGAATCAAGGGATTTGCTAAGGCTGGTAAAAAAATGGAACGTATTGCAAACGATGGTCTAATTTGTGTTTATGAAGAAAATAATAAATTGTCAATAATTGAGATTAATTGTGAAACAGATTTTGCTGCAAAAAATTTAGAATTTTTAAATTTTTCAGAAAATCTTTCCAAATTGTGTTTTGAACTAAAGGGAGATTTAAACAATTTAAAAAAAAAGAAAATGAAAGATGGAAATAGCGTTGATGACAATGTAACTAATCTTATTTCCAAAATCGGAGAAAAAATTACAATTAGAAGGTGTAATTTTTTTGATAATAATAAATATATGAATTTTTCTTATGTACACGCGGCATTAAAAAAAAATATTGGAAAACTTGGCGTTGTTGTCTCTATAGAATCTACAAAATTTAATCAACAAATTAAAGATTTTGGACACAAATTGGCAATGCATATAGCAGCATCAAGCCCTCTGGCAATTGAGGTTAGTCAACTTGATAAAAAAATGTTGGAAAAAGAAAATGAGATAATTGGTGAGGAACTTAAAAATTCAGGCAAAAGTGATAATATTATAGAAAAAATTTCAAGGGGAAAGTTAGAAAAATTTAAACAGGAAAATACCTTAATCAATCAAATTTGGATTATGGATCCAAAAAAAAAAGTAAAAGATGTTATAGCTGAATTAGGTAAAGAAAATAGCGTAACCATTAAAGATTTTGTTAGATATAAAGTTGGTGAATAAATAAGATTTACCCTTTAAAATATATATTTTTATTATGTTTGATAAAAACGTTTATAAACAAAAAATGAATAAAGCCTTCGAAGTTTTTGCAAGGGATTTATCAGCCCTGAGAACAGGTAGAGCGAATGCTAGCATGTTGGATGTTATCAAAGTTGATGTTTATGGACAAAAAATACCTATAAATCAATTGGGCACAATCACTGTACCAGATCCTCGAACATTAAATATTCAAGTATGGGATCAAAATAATGTGACGCTTATTGACTCTTCAATAAAAAAATCAGAAATGGGTTTAAATCCGCAAATTGATGGTCGGTTGATTAGAATTCCGATTCCAAACTTAAATGAAGAGAGAAGAAATGAATTAAAAAAAATAGTTAAAAATATGGCGGAGAAAAGTAAAATATCAGTTAGAAATATAAGAAGAGAAGCTAATGATGTATTAAAAGCAATGCTTAAGGAAAAGAAGATTAGCGAAGATGAAAACAATAAATTCGAAAAAGAAATTCAGAAGATCACAGATCAGGAAATAAAAAAAATTGATGAAAAAGAATCCCAAAAAGAAAAAGAGATAATGACAGTATGAGCGTAGCTAATCATGTTGCCATAATTATGGATGGCAATGGTAGATGGGCATTACAAAAAGGAAAATCAAGAAATTATGGTCATCAACGTGGACTCAGGGCAATAGAAAAAATTGTTGATTATTCAATTAAAAAAAAAATTTCTTATTTAACATTATTTACGTTTTCAAGCGAAAATTGGAAAAGACCAAAAAAAGAAGTTAATTTCTTATTTAAATTACTAGAAAACTATTTTAAAAAAAATTTACTTAAAGTTATTAAAAGTGGAATTAAAGTGAAAATCATTGGAAATAGGTCAAAATTAGCAAGTAATTTAAGGAAAATAATAAAACTTGTGGAGAACAAAACCAAGAAAAATAAAAAAATTTTAGTTCAACTAGCTTTAAATTACGGATCAAAACAAGAAATAATTAATAGTTTAAAAATTGTTAATAAAAAAAAACAGAAAGTTACAATAAAAAATTTTGAAAAAACCCTTTACACTTCTAGCTTTCCCGACCCTGATATTTTAATAAGAACCGGTGGCCAAAGAAGACTCAGTAATTTTTTGTTGTGGCAAATAGCTTATACAGAAATTTTTTTTGTAAAAAAAATGTGGCCTGATTTTAATAATAATGATTTTCAAAAAATTTTAAATGAATTTAAAAAAATTAAAAGAAATTTTGGAGATATTTAATGTCCGCAGAATTAGAAAAAAGAATAATAACATCAATCATTTTGTTTTTAATTGCAATTTTTTGTATTTTAATACATAAATTTGTTTTTGTACTTATACTCATTGTTACTTTATTTGTATGTTTTAATGAGTGGAGAAATATTAATTATAAATATTTTAAGAAAAAGCAGCATAACAATTGGAAATATTTTTTTGTTCAATTTGTTGGATTAGTTTATCTATTTATTTTTTTAGGTACGTCTATAGCTTTGAGAGGTAACAATTCTGAAAGCATAGCTTTTTTTATTATCATTTTATGCATATGTATTTTTTCTGATATAGGTGGTTACGTTTTTGGTAAAGTTATAGGAGGAAGAAAATTAATTAAAATTAGTCCAAACAAAACTATTTCTGGAAGTTTGGGTTCTTTTATCTTTTCCATATTGCCAGCATTATTATTTAATTTACAAAATTATACCGGTGTGTTTTTTGAAGTTTTATCAATAAATATAGCGCTTTGTTTGATTGTTTCTTTAGTCTGCCAATTGGGAGATTTATTGATTTCTTATTTTAAAAGATTGAACAAAGTTAAAGATACAGGAACTATTTTACCTGGTCATGGAGGATTGTTAGATAGAATTGATGGACTGATTTTTGCTATACCAACAGTATATATTTTAAAAATTACGCAGATATTTTAATATGAAAATTAACATTGCAATACTTGGTTCAACTGGCTCTATAGGTGGAAACATATTAGATATTGTGAGAAAAGATAAAAAAAATCTTAGGGTAGTTTTATTAACAGCTAATAAAAATTATAAAAAATTAATTCAACAAGCCAAAGAATTTAAAGTAAAAAATATTCTAATTTACAATGATAGATATTATGAATTTTTAAAAGCAAAACTAAAGGGTAGAAAAATAAATATTTTTTCAAGAAAGACCAAATTAAATAAAATCTTAAAAAAAAAAGTTGATTACACTATATGTGGTATATCGGGACTAGATGGCCTTAAACCTACCCTAGATATAATAAAATTTACAAAAACTATGGCTAGTGCAAATAAAGAATCTATTATCTGTGGATGGTATTTAATTAATAAAGAATTAAAAAAATATAATACTAAATTTATTCCAATCGATTCTGAGCATTATTCAATATGGAATTTAACAAGAGGATATTCAAATAATGATATAGAAGAGATCATACTTACCGCATCTGGCGGCCCGCTTCTAAATTCACCTATTAGAATTCAAAAAACAATAACTCCGGAAAAAACAGTCAGGCATCCAAAATGGAAAATGGGTAAAAAAATTTCGGTAGATTCCGCAAACTTGATGAATAAGGTTTTTGAAATAATGGAAGCTAGCAAAATATTTAATTTTGATTTAGAAAAATATAAAATATTTATTCATCCCCAGTCATATGTGCACACAATCATAAAATTTAAGAATGGATTAATAAAAATGTTACTGCACGATACAGATATGAAAATACCAATTTTTAATTCTATTTATGATAAAAAGATAAAATGTATAACTTCAAAAAAAATCAATTCAAAAACGTTAAATAACTTAAATTTTTATGAAGTTGATAAATTGAAGTTTCCTTCGGTAAAACTTTTGAAAAAAATATCTAAAAAAAATACTCTTTATGATACTGTGATAATAGTTGCTAATGAGGAATTGGTTAAACTTTTTTTGCTAAATAAAATTTCTCTGAGACAGATTGTGGAGAGCTTAACAAAGATTATTAATTCAAAAGAATGCAAAAAATATTTCACAAAAAAACCCACTTCAGTCAGCAAAATACTTGAAGTTGGCGAGTTGGTTAGGTTGAAAACCAATAGTATAAGTGTATGATCTTTTGTTCAATGAAAAAAACTTTATTACAATCATTATTTTTTTTTATTTTTGTAATAACAATATCTTACGCAGAAATTGTTAAAGAAATTAAAGTTGTAGGCAATGTCAGAGTATCCTCAGAAACTATTGTTATGTTTGGAGATATAAGGCTAAATGAAGATTACAACGCTCAAAAAATAAACGAACTGACTAGGCAACTATATGATACCGATTTTTTTTCTTATCTAGAAATTAATTTAACTAATGGTCTCCTAGAGATTTTAGTCAAAGAAAATCCAATAATCCAAAATTTAGTTTTTAATGGAATCAGGGCAACAAAACATAAAGAAGCAATAAAAGAGGTTATCGAATTAAAAGAAAAAACTTCGTATGTAGAAAGTAAGTTGATTAGAGATATCCAAAAAATTAAAACAGCTTTCAGAAATCTTGGATTTTATTTTATAGAAGTAGAGGCGTACGCGAAAGAAAATGTAAACAATTCAATAGATTTAATTTATGAAATTGATAGAGGAAAGCGTGCCAAAATAGGAAAGATTGTCTTTATAGGTGATAAAAAATTTAAGGATAATAAATTAAGAGGAATTATTACATCGGAAGAGACTAAAGCATGGAAATTTATATCCACAAAAAAATATCTAAATCAGGAAAGAATTAAATTAGATACTCGCCTTTTAGAAAATTTTTATAAAAGCAAAGGTTATTATCTGGTCAAAGTATTGGCAACGAATGTATTATATGAAGAGGGCGAAGGGTTTCTATTGACTTACAATATTGACTCAGGAAAAAGATTTAGGTTCGAGAATGTTTCTTTAGAAATATCAGAAGGCTTAGATGAAAGTTCTTTTGTTGAAATTGCAAAAGATCTCCCTAAACTTAAAAACAAGTATTATTCACCAAAAAAAATTATAAAAATTCTTGATAGAATCAATAAGTTAAGTACGAAAAAAGATCTTCAGTTTATAAATTCTAAATTAATTGAAACTGTTAAAAATGACAAGATAATGGTAACAATAAACATTTCTGAAGGAAAAAAATATTTTGTTGAAAGAATAAATATAGTTGGAAATACCGTTACCGAAGACAATGTTATAAGAGGTGAATTAGAACTTGATGAAGGTGATCCTTATAGTTTGTTGCTATTGGATAAATCTGTAAATAACCTCAAATCAAGAAATATATTTGGAAAAATTAGTAAAAATATTTACGAAGGTTCTTCGCCGGATTTAAAAGCTATTACTATTGAAGTTGAAGAAAAAGCTACCGGTGAAATTTTTGCCGGCGCAGGAGTTGGTTCTTCAGGTGGATCAGTTGGTGGTGGTGTCAAAGAAAATAATTTTTTAGGCAGAGGTGTTAAATTAGATGCTAATATACAATTTAGTGAAACGGCTATAAGGGGAAGGTTTTCTGCAAGCAATCCAAATTATAATTATTCGGGCAACGAAATTAGATTTACAGCCGAAAGTACAAAAACAAGTAAAATGACAACATTTGGTTATGATAGTAGCAAAACTGGCTTTTCTTTAGGTACTACATTCGAACAATACGAAGATATTTTTATTTCTCCAGATCTGTCTGCTTACTATGAAAGTTTATCAACAAACGATAATGCTTCTAAAGCTCTCAAGCAGCAAGAAGGAACATACATTGATACTGATTTAAAGTATTCAATAATTCAAGACAAAAGAGATCAAGCTTTTAAACCAACAGAAGGTTATAGGGCGTCATTTAACCAAAAGCTGCCTCTATATTCAGAATCTCCATCTCTTATAAATGGAATAGATTACTCAGTATATCATAGTTTCAGTGATAGCTTTATAGGCTCTCTCAGATTTCACGGAAGAACAATTAACTCACTTTCGAGCAGTGAAGATGTTAAACTTTCAGAAAGACTATCGTTATCTGGAAAATATCTAAGAGGATTTGAGGTCGGAAAAATAGGACCTGTGGATGCATTGGATTATGTAGGCGGAAATTATGTAACAGCCCTAGGTTTTAATGCAGCGCTACCAAAATTGTTACCTAACCTCACAAATGCAGATATTAGTTTATTTCTTGACACAGGTAATGTATGGGGAATTGACTATGATTCAAACATTGATGAATCAAACAAATTGAGGTCAGCATTTGGTGTTAGTGTAGATTGGTTTACACCCATAGGCCCCTTGAGTTTTTCTTTTTCAGAAGCTATAACTAGCGCAAGTACAGATAAACCAGAATCTTTTAGATTTAATATAGGGACGACATTCTAATGAAGTTGAAATATATTGTAAAAATATTTGTAATTACTTATTTGATTTTTGGAATTACTAATTCCTTTGCAGAAAATAAAGTTGCTTATATCGATATGAATAAGATCTTAAGTGAAAGTAAAGTAGGTGCTTTTGTTGAAAAAGAACTAACAGAACTTCATGAAACAAAATTAGACAATTTTAAAAAAACGGAAGAAAGTTTGAAGAAGAAAGAAATAGATCTTATATCCAAAAGAAATATTTTGGCGAGAAGTGAGTTTGATGCAAAAGTTAAATTATTGAACGAAGAAGCTCAAAAATATCAAGCTGAAAGAAGAAAATGGTTTGATGAAATAGCTGCAAAAAGAAATTCAGCTAGGACTGAAGTGTTGAAATCTTTAGATCCAATCATAACTGATTATTTTGAGAAAAACCAGCTTTCACTTATATTGTACAAAAGAAATATAGCTATAGCAAGTAGTGAACTGGATATTACCGGTGCAATTATAGATGAATTAAATAAAAAACTACCATCTATAAAATTAAATTAAGAGTGAGTTGTAATTTTTTTTTTAAAAACAAAGGTCCTTTTTCTGTAAAAAAAATAGTAGATATATGTTCAGGTGAAGTGCATTCCGAGTTAGATTCTAATATCAAAATAAACGATATAATGGATTTATTCAGAGCCAAAGAAAATGACATTACATTTTTAAATTCCATAAAATACAAAGAAAAATCTTTGAAATGTAAAGCTACTGCCTGTATTACGAATAAAAAATTAACAAAATATTTGCCAGAAAATTGTATAAAAATAATAGTTGATAATGTTTTATTATCTTCAGCTAAAGTATCAAAGCTTTTCTATCCTGAATCCGAATTTGATTATCTTGATCAAACTCTTATCTCATCAGAACAAATTAAAGATAAATATATCGATGTAAAATTTGGAAAAAATGTACTAATTGGTGAAAATGTCCAAATTGGAAAAAATACTGCCATAGGAAATAATTCTATTATTGAGCACGATGTAAAAATTGGAGAGAATTGTTCAATAGGATCTTTTGTTGTAATTAAAAATTCAGTTCTTGAAAATGAAGTACATATAAAAGATGGAGTTAAAATTGGTAGCAAAGGATTTGGTTTTATACCTGACAAATCGAAAAATTTTAGAATTCCTCATATTGGTAAAGTATTATTAATGAAAGGAGTAGAAATAGGTTCGGGAACCACAATTGACAGAGGATCAATTAGTGACACTATTTTAGGTAAAAATACTTTTGTAGATAACCTGGTTCAAATCGGACATAATGTCAGGATTGGCAAAAACTGCATGATTGTTTCTCAAGTAGGAATTGCTGGAAGCACAGTTATAGGAGACAATGTTGTAATTGGTGGACAAGCGGGAATTTCAGGTCATCTTAAAATTGGCAATAACGTAAAAATTGGTGGAAATAGCGGAGTTATTAAGAATATACCCGATAATAAAAAAGTAATGGGATATCCTTCTATGGATTTTAAAAAATTTGTTAAAAATTGGAGATCAAATGGGCAACAATAATACTCTTAACAAAGAGCAAATAATAAATCTACTTCCCCATCGAGAGCCAATGCTGCTAATTGAAGAATTAGTTGATATCGTGCCATATAAATCTGCTGTAGGCATTATAAATGTTAAAAAAGATTCTTTTTTTTTCCAAGGACACTTTCCGGGCCAACCAGTTATGCCAGGTGTGATGATTGTAGAGGCATTTGGCCAAGCTGCAGCTGCACTTACAGCTTATAGTCTAAATCCAAAAGAAGTTGAAAATAAATTGGTCTATTTAATGAGTGTTGATAAAGCCCGTTTTAGAAAACCGATTATACCAGATTGTAAGCTTTTACTTCAAGTCGAGGCTATCAGATCACGCGGCAGAGTTTGGAGATATCAAGGAATGGCAAAAGTTAATGGAACAATAATGGCCGACGCAAAATGGGCAGCAACAATAATGGATAGAAGTCAGCAATGATTCACAAAACTAGCATAATTGATTCAAAATCCAAAATTTCAAAAACAGTCAAAATTGGTCCGTACACAGTGATTGGCCCAAATGTTGAAATAAATGATGATGTTGAAATATCTTCTCATGTTAGTATTACAGGTCGTACAAAAATTGGTGCTGGAACAAAAATATTTCCCTTTGCAAGTATCGGTGCTGACCCACAAGATATTAAATATAAGGGTGAAGATACAACACTTGAGATAGGAAAAAATAATAAAATTAGAGAATATGTTACAATAAATCCTGGTACATTTGGTGGTGGAGGATTAACTAAAATAGGCAACAATTGTTTGTTTATGATTTCTTCTCACATTGCCCATGATTGTAATATTGGCAACAATGTCATTATAGCGAATAACGTTCCCTTAGGAGGACACGTTACTATTGAAGATAATGTGGTTATAGGGGGAAACTCAGCTGTTCAACAATTTACAAGAATTGGAAAATTGGCAATGATCGGAGGAATGACTGGAGTTTTGAATGATGTAATTCCATTTGGTTTATCAATTGGAAATAGAAATTATTTACAAGGATTAAATTTAATTGGGTTAAGAAGAAGTAATTATAACAATAAGGATATTTTAGGTCTTACAGAAGCATATAAAGAAATTTTTTTAACAAAAAACCTTAATGAAAATTTAGATAAATTAAATGGTGAATTCAAAGAAAATCCACTTGTGAAAGAAGTAATTAATTTTATTACGAAAGATAAAAAAAGATCTATTTGTACACCATTTTCAAAAGAGTAAGATGATCGGCTTGATATTTGGAGAAACAAATTTTCCAAATGAAATTTTAAGAAAAATAAAAAAAAGAAAATCAAAGTATTTAATTATTGATTTAACAAAGAGAAAAAATTTCAAAAAAGATAAACACTTTTATGGTGTTTCAATCGGTCAATTTGGGAAGATAATTAAAATACTTAAAGAAAACAGATGCAAAAAAGTTTTGTTTGCTGGCAAGGTAATAAAACCAAATTTTTCAAAACTCAAATTGGATTTAAAAGGAATTTATTATATTCCAAGAATTATCAAAAGCTCAAAACTAGGTGATGCGGCAATTTTAAAAGAAATAATTAAAATATTAAAACATGAAAGAATAAGCACTATAAGTTCTTTAACTTATAATCCCGAACTTACACTTAAAAAAGGAAGTTATTCTAAAGTTAAACCTAACAAAGAAGATAATCTTGATATTAAAAAAGCGATATCAACGTTAAGCAAATTAGGCAAATATACTTTTAGCCAAGGAACCATAGTTAGAAATAACAAAGTTGTTGCGATCGAGGGAAAGGGTGGTACTGAAAGAATGTTAAAAAGAAACAGAAGTAAAATACAAAGATATAAAGGTGTTTTAGCCAAATTTCCCAAAAAAAAACAAGATCTAAGAATTGATTTGCCAACTGTTGGATTAAGGACTTTAATTCAATGTAGAGCTGTTGGCCTTAAAGGAATAGTTTTAAAAGCAAAACAAAATGTTTTTTTAGAAAAAAAAAAATGCATCAATTTTGCCAATAAGAATAAAATGTTTATTACAGCAAAATGAAAAAAATATTTGTTCTTACTGGCGAACCCTCAGGAGATAAATTGGCATCAAAGGTTATAGCTAATCTTAAAAGTACAAAGCCTGATATAGAATATTTATCTGTAGGTGGTGAACATTTAAAAGCTTTAGGGATTAAATCTTTATATGATTTAAATGAAGTTACTTATCTTGGATTTACCAAGGTTTTATTAAATATATTTAAAATTAAAAAAAAAATTAATGAAACAGTAAATAAAATAATAGAATTTAATCCTGATATTTTATTTAGTGTAGATAGTCCAGATTTTACCTTAAGAGTCGCTGAAAGAGTTAAAAAAATAAAATCAAACATTAAAAGTATTCATTATGTAGCGCCACAAGTATGGGTTTGGAGAGAACGTAGGGTAAAAAAATTAAAAAATTTTTTAGACCATATTTTGTTATTATTTCCATTTGAGAAACAATACTTTGAGAAAGAAAATATCAATTGTACTTTTGTTGGACATCCTCTTCTTGAAGATAATGAAAGAAATAAAATTGATATAAAAAATGTAATTAACGAAGATAAAAAAATTATTTCTATTTTTTCCGGTAGTCGTACTTCGGAAATTAATGTTTTAACACCTATTTTATTGAAATTTATAAAAATAGTAAAAGAAAAGTACTATGACATACATTTCATTTTTCATACAACAAACGAACATAGAGATACACTTAAAAACCTAATATCTAAGGAGGATATTAAAAATTGTGATGTTATAAGTGATGAAAAAATAAAATCTTATATTCTTAAAAAATCTACGTTTGCTGTAGCTAAGTCTGGAACGATTTCTCTAGAAATTTGTAATGCCAATGTCCCATCAATAATAATTTATAAAATTAATTTTATTAATTTTTTTATTGTTAAGATGTTGGTCAAAGTTAAGTTTGCAAACATTGTTAATATAGCAGCTGGTAAAGAAATTATACCGGAGCTTTTACAAGAAAAATGTAATGCTAAAAATATATTTAGTAAAGTTGATGAATTTTTAACTAATCCTGATCTTTCAATAAATCAAGTTAATCAGTTTAAAGAAATAATTAAAGATTTTAAAACTGATAAATCTTCTGACCTAGCAAGTTCTGTTCTAATTAATAGCCTTTAATCTTTTTATGGTGTCGTTCTTGTCAAGAGATAGAATGATATCATAAATTCCGGGTCCAAATTTAGAGCCAGTTAAAGCAATTCTTAAGGGCTGTCCTACTCCTTTAAAGTTTATTTTGTGCCTGTCAATTAATCCTTTTATAATTTTCTCCAAATTTTCTTTGCTTAAATTTGATAAATTTTCAAATTCTTTTAAAAAATTATTTAAAATTTTCTTAGATAAATTGTCCAAAAGCTTCATATCTTCTGGCAAGATATTAATTTGATCGTTAATTATGTATTGAGCATTATTGTATATATCGCCTAATGTTTTGGCTTTATTTTTAAGGAAATGAAGTGATTTTTTCAAAGTATCATTAAATTTGTTATCAATCTTTTTTAAGTATATTTCGCAGTAACCTGTAAAGTTCGAATATAACTTATCTTCGCTCATATTTTTGATATATGTTTCATTCATTGATAGAATACGACTCATATCTAATTTTGATGGTGATTTTCCTATACCAGACAAGGTAAAATGCTCAATGCTTTCATCTAAAGTAAATATTTCTTTATCTTTAAAAGACCAACCAAGTCTTAATAAATAATTTCTTAAAGCATCTGATAAAATCCCAATTTTTATATAATCATCTATTGTAGAAGCATTGTCTCTTTTTGATAATTTTTTTCCTTCATTACTGTGAATTAGGGGTATATGAGCAAAATATGGTACCTTCCATTTCATAGCATCATAAATTTGTTTTTGTTTAAATGTATTAATTTTGTGATCATCTCCTCTAATAACATGGGTAATATTCATTAAATGATCATCTACGGTAGCAGATAATTGATAAGTAGGAGAACCGTCTTGTCTAAGAATTATAAAATCCTCAATTGTTGAATTTGAAATATTAATTTCTCCTTGGACTAAATCTTTAATAATACTATTTCCACTTATTTTGCTTTTAAATCTTATGACAGGATCTACGTTAGTGGGAATTGATAAATTTTTTGGTTCCCTACACTTTCTATTATATACAAAGGGTATTCCTTTTTTTTTGGCACTATTTTTTTGTTCATTAATCTCTTCTTCAGAACAATAGCATTTGTAAGCAAAGCCTTTTTTTAAAAGTTCCTCTGCAACTTTATTATGTTCATTAATTTTTTCAGATTGAACATACTCTTTGTCATCATGTTCAATACCAATCCATTTTAATGATTGAATAATTTGACTTTTATATTCATCTCTTGATCTTTTTTTATCTGTATCTTCAATCCTTAGATAAAAAGAACCTTTTTGGTTTTTAGAGAACAACCAGTTAAATAAAGCAGTTCTAACACCACCAATGTGCAGAGGTCCAGTGGGTGAAGGAGCAAATCTAGTTGCTACTTTTGGCATTATATATTATTAGACAATTTTTTAGAAATTTCTATATAAAGATACTAAAACACCCTGAACTTTGACTCTATCAGGACCAAATATCTTAGTTTCGTAATTTTTGTTTGCACTTTCAAGAGCCACCGAATTACCTTTTCGTCTTATTCTTTTTAGCATTGCTTCATTATCATCGATTAAAGCAACAATGATTTGTCCATTATCAGCTTGGTTTGTTTTTTTAATTATAACAGTATCTCCTTCATTAATGCCAGCCTCAACCATTGAGTCGCCTTGAATTTTCAAACCAAAAAAATCCCCTTTTTTATGAAATTCCACCGGAAGAGCAACTTTGGAAACTTCGTTTTGAATAGCTTCAATGGGTGTGCCAGCAGCAATATTACCTAGAACTGAAATTTCTTTGTTGTTTGATTTAGAATTGGTACTATCTAAACCACCCTTTATTATGCTTGGAGAAAAAGTGTTATAAATGTCATTAGCGCTAGCAGTTTCTGGCAATTTTAATACCTCCAAAGCTCTTGCTTTGTGAGGTAGTCTTTTTATAAATCCCCTTTCTTCGAGAGCACTGATTAATCTATGTATTCCTGATTTAGATTTTAAATTAAGAGAGTTTTTCATTTCATCGTAGGAAGGGGAAATTCCCGTGCTTCTTATTTTTTTATTTATGAAAATTAGTAAATTTCTCTGTTTTTTTGTTAGCATAGAACAAATCCTGTACAAATCTGTTCTATAAAAGTTCTTTTATAATTACAACCAGCTAAAAGTACTGATTTTATTGGTTAATTTGTACAATTTTTTTAAGTAAAGACATTCCTTCAATATTTTTTAATAACGATTCACCGATTAAGAAATTCATTATTCCGGTTTTATCTATAATTTCTTTAACATCTATTTCTGATTTAAAGCCGCTTTCAGAAACTATTGGACAACTATGAGATGATAAAATTTTATATAATTGCAAAGTAGTTTTTATATCAGTTTTCAAATCTTTAAGATTCCTGTTGTTAATTCCAATTATTGCCTTATCAAAATTGAGAGCTCTTTCCGCCTCATCAAGGGTATGTACTTCAACAATTGGAGTAACGTTTAGTTCATTTGCGGTTTGATATAAATCCATGGCTAATTTGTTATCAACCCCAGATAGTATAATTAATATTGCATCAGCTCCAAAACTTTTTGCGAGTGGTACCTGATACGAATCTACAAAAAAATCTTTGCATAAAATTGGAATTTTAAATTTGTTTTTGACCTCGGTAATATGTTGTAAATCACCCAAAAAAAATTTTTCTTCCGTTAAAATGGATAAACAGGTTGCACCATTTAGGATATAATTTTCAGCAATTGCCATTGGATTATATTCTTTAATTATCAAACCAGCAGATGGACTTGCTTTTTTGATTTCAGCAATAACCGAAATTTTATTTTGTTTTATATTATCAGTTATTGTATTTTTAAAATTTATATAAGATTTGTTTTGTTTTATTAGCGAACTAAGAAAATTATTAGTGTATTTTTTTTTAACGTTTAATAAATCAATTTTTTTTTGATTAACAATTTTTTCTAGAACATTGGGCATTTACAAATTAGTTATTTTATTTAAATACTCAAAAGCTTTACCAGATAAAATATGTTTTCTTATTGAAAGATAGGCTTCTCCAATATATTCTGATTTACCTGATACAATTAAACCAGCTGCAGCATTTAAGCTTACAGCAACAGAAAAATCATTGTCAGTTCCTTTAAATATCTCTATTATTTTTTCTGAATTATAATCAGATTCTTTTCCAACAATTTTTTCAAAGTTATTTGTTTTAATTTCTAGTTCAGAGGGATCAATGGTAAATTCTTTAATTGAATTATTTTTTAACTGGACAACTTTTGTTTTGGCGTAAGGTGAAATTTCATCTAAACCATCATCACTATTGACAATCCAAGCTAAATCTAATTTTAAATTTTGAAGTGCTTTAGCGAAAGTAGTTAATAAATTTTTATCAAAAACACCTATAACCTGTCTTTTAACTTTTGCTGGATTACTTAATGGTCCAATTAGATTGAATATTGTTCTTTTTCCAATTTTTTTTCTTATCGGTCCTACATATTTCATTGCAGAATGATAATTTGGAGCAAACATAAAACCAAAATTTGTTTTATCAATACTTTCCTCTATTTGTTTGGGTTCTAGATTAATATCTATCTTTAGTTTCTCCAAAACATCAGCGGAACCACATTTAGATGATACAGCTTTATTTCCATGTTTTGCTACTTTTATTCCGTAGCTTGCAAGCAATAAGGCCGATGCCGTTGAAATATTTAGAGTATTTTTTCCATCACCACCAGTACCACATGTATCAATTACATTTCCCTCAATATTTACTGCTTTTGCTTTGTTTCTTAATACATATACTCCACCGGCAATTTCATCGGGAGATTCACCTTTATCTGAAAGTAAAGTTAAAAAATCATATATCTGATCATCTTTAGCTTGACCAGACATTATAGTTTCAAAAATTGATTTACTTTCTTCAAAATTTAAATTTTCTTTTTTTTTTAATTTTTCTAAAAATTTTTCCATTACTCAACTTTATATTTTAAAAAATTATTTAGTATTTTTATACCCAATCTAGTTTTAATACTTTCAGGATGAAATTGTACGCCATGAACATTGTATTTTTTATGCATAATTCCCATAATTACTTTATTTTTAGTTTCAGCCGTTATTATTAAATTTTTCCCTAAATTTTTTTTATCAACTATTAAACTATGATATCGGGTAGCTTCAAATGTTTTATTTAAACCCTTTAAAATACCTTTGTTCTTGTGTTTGATAACGCTTAATTTTCCGTGCATTAATTTTTTAGCATGAATTATTTTTGATCCAAAAACTTGCCCAATTATCTGATGGCCAAGACAAACTCCCAATATTGGAATTTTGGGTGCAAAATATTTTACAATTTTTGGACAATATCCAGAATTTTTTGGATATCCTGGACCAGGTGAAATAACAATCTTGTCAAATTTTTTTTTTTTAATTTGTTCAATCGTTATTTTATTGTTTCTATAAACTTCAATATTACACTTCAAGCTAGATAAATAATGATAAAGGTTATACGTAAAACTGTCATAATTATCTATTAATAAAATTTTCATTCTAAGTTGCTGCACCGATTAGTGCTTTAGCTTTATTGACAGTTTCTTGGTATTCTTTTTCGGGAATACTATCTGCTACTATTCCTGCTCCAGCCTGTATATAAAATTTATTTTTTTTTACTAATGCAGTTCTTAGAGCAATACATGTATCAAAATCACCATTAGAAGAAAAATATCCAATGCCTCCCGCATAAATTTTTCTTTTTGTAATTTCTAATTCATCGATTATTTCCATGGCTCTAATTTTTGGTGCACCAGAAACTGTTCCTGCAGGGAAACCGGATAAAAGACTATCAATTTTACTATTTTTTTTATTAAATGTTCCCTCTACGTTTGAAACAATGTGCATTACATGTGAATATTTTTCAATTTTGAAATTTTCAGTAACCTTTACTGAATTTACCTTAGAAATTTTACCCACATCATTTCTTCCCAAATCTAACAGCATTAAATGTTCTGCTAGTTCTTTTTTATCCTTTAACAAATCTTTTTTATAAAAGTTGTCCATTTTTCTATTTTTCCCCCTAGGCCTTGTTCCAGCTATAGGTCTTATTGTTACTTTGTTATTTCTCAATCTGACCAATATTTCAGGACTTGTACCGATAATTTGGAAATCATTAAAATTAAAAAAATACATAAATGGAGATGGATTAGTTGTTCGCAGTTTTTTATAAATTTCTATTGGTCTTTTATTTAATTTGGTTTCAAATCTTTGACTAAGGACAACTTGGAAAATATCGCCGTTTTTTATGTATTTTTTTGCTTTCAAAACAGTATTTTTGAAATATTTTTTACTAATATTACTTTTTACTTTTGATTTTTTTCGTTTATTAGAAATACTTGATGTGGAATAACTATTTTTTATTGTTAAAAATTTTAGCTTTTCAATTTCAAGTTTTATTTCTAAAAGTTTATTTTGATAATTTGTAATTCTTTCGTCAGAATAACAATTAACTATATAATGTATATTCTTCTTAAGATTATCATGAATAATTAAAGATCTAGGTCTGATTAATCTTATATCTGGTAAATTTAAATCGTTCTTACAATTATTGGGAATTTTTTCTATATACCGGATTATATCGTATGAAAAAAAACCTGAAAGTAAAGAGCAAAGTGGAGGTAGATTTTTAGGAGACTTGAATTTAAATTTTTCAACTAATTTGTTTAAGTAAACATATGGATTTGCCTTAATTTTAAATTTTTTTTTGTTTTTCAAATAAAAAACTTTGTTTTTATTAAATTCCCAGATTTTATCAGGATCTCTACCAAAAATTGTATAACGTCCTCTTATTTTCCCTTTCTCTACCGATTCAAAAACAAAGCTATTTTTTTCTTTTAAAAAATTATCAATCAAATTTTCAATAATAAATCTATTTTTAAATTTTTCTGAATGATAAATAATTTGATTATTTTTTTTTGTATGTTGTTTTGTAAAGTTTTTTAGATTCGTATTAATTATCATCTAAAGTAATTTTTTAATCTTTCTAGCGTTTTGTAATTTACTTCAACTTTATATTTTTGATTGATGTAATGATCAAATGAAGAGTATATATTATTTTTTAAACTTATTATTGTTTCATGATAGTATTTATCATGTTCATCTGAAATTTTATCTAAAGTAGGTTTTTGTATTTCTTTAGCCCAAACCAGGAAAGTTTTATTTTTTTTAGTTTCATTTATTAATGTGAAACTTTTTTCACGAAGATTAAATATTTGCTTATTGGATTTTGTTGAAAAAAAATTATTATCTCCTATGCCATTTATTGAAACGTTTCTAATATCCGCCTGACTTAACTTTGCTAGCTTAACAAAATCTGCTTCTGTAAGAGAGTTTGTATTAATTTTTTTCATTAATTTTGCGTTATACTCAAATATATCTCTGTTGATTAAAGCTTTTATTATTTTTTCTCTGAATTTTTTAGAGACAATATTGGGAATAGAGTTTTTAATTTCATCAATGATTACAAGTGCAAATTCGTTTTCATATTCCAATAAATTAACATCATTAACTTCTTTGAATTTTAATTCGAAAATTTTACTTACTAGATTTTGGCTTATATTTTCTTGAAGAATACCATTTTCATTATTGCCATTCTTATTGATAAATTTTATAGGTTTAACGTTTAAATTATAATTTTTTATGATTTTTTCGTAGTTTGAACCATTTATTACTAAATTTTCTATTTCATCTATTTTTTCAAAAAAAAGTTCATTAAATTCTTCTGAATCAACAAGCAATAATGGATTGATAGGTGCAAATCTAAGGGAAATAAAATCTTCTTTTAAACTGTCTCGATTATCATCAATATATTTTTTTATACTTGCTCCACTAAAATCTTGTTCTTTTTTATAAAGAGAATTTAAACTTATAGCTTGGACAGCTAGTTTTTTATTTTGGTAATCATAAAGATTTTTTATTAAAAAACTTGGTGGGAAAACTCCTCCACTGACATAATTAAATAATAATTTATTTGTTACTTCATTTTTTAAATTTTTTTCATAGAGGACCGCGCTAAAATTATTAGATAATAAGAATTTTTCATATTTAGTTCTTGAAAATTGATTTTTTTTATCAAAAAATTTTTCGTCTTTTTTTATTATTTCAGATAAAATTTTATCTGAGAGAACCAAATCCAAGTCCTTTGATTGCAAAGATAAAGTACTTTTATTAATTAACCCTGATAACAACTGTTCAATTATTGAACTATCAATATTCTTTTTAATAATTTCTGGATTTATATTTAATGAATATATATATTCCTCGAAATCCTTTATGGAAATATTATAATTATTAATTTTTGCGACTGTGTTTTGGGTACCTCCTCTGAATACACCGCCCATTCCCCAAAAAATGAATGGAATAATAATAATAATGAGTAATATTTTTGCCCAAAAAGACTTTGTAAAATTTCTGATAGAATTAAGCATTATGAATCTTAAAGTTATTTGATTTATAGATTACATGCCTATAAATTAAAACTATATTCATGACGTACAAATACATGTATTTTATTGCAAATTGGAAAATGTTTGGTGATTTTTCATCATTTAAGATAATAAATTCAGTTAATAACTATATAAGAAAAATAAAATCAAAAAAAAATAAAGTTATATTTTGTGTCCCAAGTACTTTGATCGATCGTTTCTCCAATAGATTAAAGAAAAGTAAAATCTTTATTGGTGCGCAAAATTGTCATTACCTAAATGAATACGGTCCTCATACCGGTTCAATTAATTCAAAAATGATTAAAAACGCTGGGGCGAAATATGTAATTTTAGGTCACTCGGAAAATAGAACTGATAGAGATACGGATAATATAATTAATAATAAGATTAAATCTGCGATAAAGAACAATCTTGTCGTTATTTTTTGTATTGGCGAAACTTTAAAGCAAAGAAAGCAAAAATTAACTAATAAAATTTTGTCTTTACAAATTAATAAGGGACTTAAGTTAGTAAAAAACCTAAAAAAAATTATTGTTTCATACGAACCCGTTTGGTCTATTGGAACTGGAATAATTCCAACAGATAAAGAATTAACTGAAACGATTTCTTTTATAAGAAATAAATTAAATAAAAAGTTTAAAAAAAAACATTCTGTGAAAATAATTTATGGTGGTTCAGTAAATGCAAAAAACACCAAGAAATTGATTGCCATTCAAGGTATAAGTGGTTTTTTGATAGGAGGAGCGTCACAATCAGGAAAAAAATTTATTGATATAATAAAAAATTGTTATATGTAATCTTCATGGAAAATATTCTTCTTACATTAAATATTATATTTGCGATTGTTTTAATTATTCTGATATTATTCCAAAAATCCGAAGGAGGAGCTCTCGGAATTGGTGTTTCCCAAGATAGTTTCATGTTTTCAAGATCTGCAGGTAATTTTTTTACCAAAGCAACCGCAATAATTGCTGCTTTATTTATAATTTGCAGTTTAAGTTTAACTATTATTGGTAGAAAAGATTTGCCTACCTCGACTTCAGTTATAGACAAGATTGAAGAAAAAGAAGACGATTCATTACCTAAAATTCCTAAAAACGATAATTAATACTTTAAAAATAAAAATTTGTTGTTTATACTGATCTTCCATGGCGCGATATATATTTGTCACGGGCGGCGTGGTCTCATCACTTGGAAAGGGATTATCTTCAGCATCTTTAGCCGCATTGTTACAGTTAAGAGGATTTAAAGTTAGAATTAGAAAACTGGATCCATATTTAAATGTAGATCCTGGAACAATGAATCCTTTTCAACATGGAGAAGTTTTTGTAACGGATGATGGATCAGAAACCGATTTAGATATAGGTCATTACGAAAGATTTACAGGAATTTCTGCTACCAAATCTGATAATATTACAACGGGGGGAATTTACAGCGATATAATAAAAAAAGAAAGAAAAGGAGATTACCTAGGCGGAACTGTCCAAGTGGTCCCGCATGTAACTGACCTCATAAAAAAATTTATATCTTATGATATAAAAAACGAAGATTTCGTAATTTGTGAAATTGGCGGAACAGTTGGTGATATAGAAAGCTTGCCTTTCCTAGAAGCAATTAGGCAATTTTCAAATGACATAGGCAAAAAGAACAGTTTGTTTGTTCATTTGACTTTGGTTCCGTACATGAAAGCTTCAGGAGAACTTAAGACAAAACCAACTCAACATTCAGTTAAAGAACTAAGGAGTCTAGGTATTCAGCCGGATATAATTATATGTAGATCAGAAAAGAAAATTCCAATACCAGAAAGAAAAAAAATATCTTTATTTTGCAATGTTAATATTGAAAATGTTATTGAAACTGTTGATGTTAAAACAATCTATGAAGCACCAATTAGTTTTCATAAAGAAAAATTTGACAATAGAGTTTTATCTAGTTTTAATATTATGACAAAAAAGCCCCCAAATCTTGCGAAATGGAAAAACATTACTTCAAAAGTTCTAAGCTCAAAAAAAGATGTAAATATAGGCATCATAGGAAAATACATAAATCTTAAAGATGCATACAAATCTCTAGATGAAGCATTAATTCACGGTGGAATATCAAACAATCTTAAAGTTAATCTTACAAGAATAGATTCAGAAAATTTAAAAACTCAAAACTTAAAGTCACTATTAAAAAATGTGTCAGGTATACTTATTCCCGGTGGTTTTGGTAAGAGAGGTAGCGAAGGTAAAATCGCTGCCATAAAATATGCAAGATTGAACAATATACCTTTCTTCGGAATATGTTTTGGTATGCAAATGGCAGTAATTGAAGCCGCTAGAAATTTATTGAATATAAAAAATGCCTCAACCAGCGAATTTGGTAATAATTGCACCCCGGTTGTTGGTCTATTGGAGGAATGGCATAAAGGGAAAAAAATGTTTAAAGGAAGTGAAAAAAATTTAGGTGGGACGATGAGGTTGGGTTTATACGATGCAATACTAAAAAATAACACTTTGATATCTAAAATATATTCGTTGAAAAAAATTAGAGAAAGACACAGACATAGATACGAAGTAAACATAAAATATAAAGATAAATTTGAGAGAAAAGGATTAATTTTTTCTGCTTTATCACCAGACGGTATGTTGCCTGAAATAATTGAATTGAAAAATCATCCATGGTTTGTTGGCGTTCAGTTCCATCCTGAATTTAAATCAAGACCTTTCACACCCCATCCTCTATTTTCGTCTTTTATTAAGGCTGCAGAAATAAATAATGAAAGAAATTAATGGAAAATAAACTGATTAAATGTGGAAAATTGAATATCTCAAATTCTAGTCCATTTACCTTAATAGCAGGACCATGCCAATTGGAAAACGAAAAACATGCCATAGACGTTGCTAGTGAGTTAAAAGAAATTACTCAAAAACTTAATATAGGATTGATATATAAGACTTCTTTTGACAAAGCTAATCGAACTAGCATAAAGAGTAAAAGAGGAGCTGGTCTAGAAAAATCTCTTCCAGTTTTTGATAAAATTAGAAAAGATTTGGGAATACCATTATTGACAGATGTTCACACCATAGATCAGTGTGAAACTGTTTCAAAACATGTAGATGTTTTGCAAATACCAGCTTTTTTATGCAGACAAACAGATTTATTGGTAGCTGCAGCTAAAACTGGAAAAATAATAAACGTTAAAAAGGGTCAGTTTTTAGCACCATGGGATATGGTAAATGTCACAAAAAAAATAGAAGATTTTGGTAATAAAAATATTTTAGTTACAGAAAGAGGAGCCAGTTTTGGTTATAACACTCTAGTCTCTGATATGAGATCGCTACCGATAATGGCTAAAAATGGTTATCCTGTTGTTTTTGATGCAACACATTCGGTTCAACAACCAGGCGGCATGGGTGATAAAACCGGAGGCCAAAGAGAATTTGTAGAATATCTTGCACGAGCAGCTGTAGCTGTGGGTATAGCCGCTATTTTTATTGAAACACATCCTGACCCAGATAACGCACCTTCAGATGGTCCAAATATGGTTCCACTATCAAAGATGGAAAATCTATTAAGACAATTAATAAAAATTGATCAGTTAATTAAGAATGGCAAAAATAACTAATATCAAAGGACGTCAGGTTTTTGATAGTAGGGGAAATCCAACTGTAGAAGCGGAAGTTTATTCAGACGATGGATATTATTCCTCGGCAATTGTTCCTTCAGGAGCTTCTACTGGAAGACATGAAGCATTTGAGCTAAGAGATAAAGAAAACAAAGACTATTTAGGAAAAGGCGTTTTATCTTCTGTTAAAAATATAAATTTAACTATATCTAAAAAATTAAAAAATTTTAATATTTTTGATCAAGCAAAAATAGATGAAACTTTAATAGATTTGGATGGAACGCAGCAAAAAAAAAAATTAGGTGCAAACTCAATTTTAGCAGTTTCTATTGCCACAAGCAAATTGGCTGCAATTTCAAAAAAAATTCCATTATTTAAATATTTAGGAGGGGCCACTAGTAATAAAATTCCGTTGCCATTAATGAATATAATAAATGGTGGAGTGCATGCAAATAATTCTCTTAGAATACAGGAGTTTATGATACGTCCAGAAAAACCTAAGACATTTTCAGAAGCAACTAGAATATGTTTTTTGGTAATACAAAAATTAAAGTCTCTAATAAATAATAAAAATCTATCGACAACAGTGGGAGATGAGGGTGGTTTTGCTCCTTCACTAAATACGAATGAAAAAGCAATAGAGCTTATCATAGAGGCTATAGAAAAAGCTGGTTTCAAACCAGGCACCGATCTTTCAATATGTTTGGATATTGCTTCAAATGAGTTATACAAAGATGGAAAATATTCTGTGCAGTCCTTAAAATTTGAAAATGCAAAAAGTACAATTGATTACTATTTGAAATTAGTTGATAAATATCCAATTAAATCTATCGAAGATCCTTTTTCAGAAGATGATTGGGCTTCTTGGGCAAGCTTTATGAGACTTCTAAAATTTAATAAAACAAATACTCAAATTGTTGGAGATGATCTTTTTGTTACTAATAAAAAAAGATTAAACAGGGGAATTAAAGAAGAGACAGCAAACGCTATATTGATTAAGCCAAACCAAATAGGTACATTAACCGAAACTATAGAGGTTATTAATTTAGCTCACAAGAATGGTTTTAAAACTATAATCTCCCATAGATCGGGTGACTCTGAAGATACATTTATAGCTGATTTAGCAGTGGCGACTAATTCATCTCAAATTAAAACTGGTTCATTAGCAAGATCTGAAAGAGTTGCAAAATATAATAGACTATTGAGAATCGAAGAAGAACTTGGAAAACATGCAAAAATGGCTAATATTTAGTTAATGAGGATCGTAGAAATTTTAAAAAAAAATTATTTTCTTCTAATTAGTACTTTCTTCTTTGTTTATATTGCATTTAATTTATTGGATGGAGAGCGTGGTTTATTCTCATATTTTGAAAAAAAAGAAATTCAAAATCAATTAATTCAGAAAAAAAATAATTTGATAGCAGAACTTAATGACGTTGAGAAAAAAATCATTCTTTTGTCTGATAATATAGATTTAGATTATTTGGAAATTCTCTATAGAGAAAAATTTTTTTACGGAAAACCAAATGAGAAAGTATATTTAAATCGATAAAATGGAGATTAGACACCCAGAAAAAATCAACAAACTATCCAATCCAATAAAAAAAAAACCTAAATGGATAAGATCCAAAATATCAAATTCTCAGAATTTTTTTTTAACAAAAAATATAATTAATAAAAATAATTTAAATACTGTTTGCCAGGAGGCAAATTGCCCAAATATTACGGAATGTTGGAGTAAAAGACAAGCTACATTCATGATAATGGGTGATATCTGCACGAGAGCCTGTAGGTTTTGTGATGTTAAAACTGGAAGACCAAAATCTTTAGATTCTTTAGAACCAATTAAAATTGCAGAAGCTACAAAAGAACTGAATCTAAAACACGTAGTAATTACCTCTGTTGATAGAGATGATTTGAACGATGGTGGTGCAGAGCATTTTTTAAAAGTAATAAAAGAAACAAGAAAACTTAATAAAAATACAACTATTGAAGTTTTAACTCCAGATTTTTTGAGGAAAGGTAATGCCTATAAAAAAGTTGCAGAAGCTAACCCAGATGTTTTTAACCATAATATAGAAACGGTTCCTGGTCTTTATTTAAAAATTAGACCTGGTTCAAGATATTTTGCTTCTTTAGAACTATTAAAGTCTGCCAAAAAAATAAATAATAAAATATTTACCAAATCTGGGATTATGCTTGGACTTGGAGAAGAAAGAGATGAAATTTTACAGGTGATGGATGATCTAATTAGCGCTGATGTTGATTTCTTAACAATAGGACAATATTTACAACCTTCGGTTAAACACTATCCTCTAGCAAGATATGTTCAACCAGAGGAATTTAAAGAACTAAAAACAATAGCAGAATCTAAGGGATTTTTAATAGTTGCTTCATCACCTCTTACCAGGTCCTCATACCATGCGGATGAAGATTTCTCTAAAATGAAAAAATTGAGAGAAAAACAATCCCAATGCCATCAGCTTCAATAACAAAAAAAATTCCCTGTACTAAAAAGAATTTAATCGAAATGGTACTTGATATTGAAAAATATCCAGAATTTGTACCTTGGTGTTTAGGCGGAAAGATTCACACTATAATTGACAAGGGAAACACAGTAAAAATTACAGCCGATCTTACCATTGGAAAAAGTTTTTTTAGTGAAACATATAAAAGTTTTGTCATTTATGATAAATCTGCTGACTCAATACACGTGACCAATATAGGAGGACCCCTAAAACATTTAGAAAACAAATGGACTTTTAGGCAGACTGGCGATTCAAGTGAAGTAGATTTTCATGTTGATTTTGAACTAAAAAATGAGATTTTAAATATTTTAATGATCAAAACTTTTGATTTAGGATTAAAAAAAATAGCTGATGCATTTGAAAAAAGAGCTAACGAGTTATTTAATAAAACTTAAAATAAGGTCTAAAGATTTATTGACCGCAGCTTTTTGGATGTAGAAACGGCCTTTATTTTTAAATAAGTGTTTTTTAACTAAAGTTTTATTTCGTTTTTTAATACCGATATAAACTAAACCTATAGGTTTTTTTCTTGAACCCCCTTTAGGTCCAGCTATCCCTGTTATGGAAAGTGATATTTCAGTCTTACTAATTTTGCTTAAGTTTCTTACCATAGATAGGCAGGCCTCATAACTAACAGCACCATACTTTCTTAGGATTTTTTTTGGAATTTTAAGAATATTATTTTTAGATTGATTAGAATATGTAACCAAACCAAGAGCAAATACTTTAGAAGATCCACTAACAGAGGTAATAGCGCATGAAAGTAAACCCCCAGTACAAGATTCAGCAAAAGAAATTTTTAAATTTTTTTTACTTAATAATTTAACTATTTTTTGAGGTAACTTCTTCATTTCAAAACCATGTATACAACAAGAATTAACACAACATATAAACCTGCACAAATATCATCAAAAATAACACCAAAGCTGTTTTTAATTTTTTTATCAAAATAGTTCACTGGGAAAGGTTTAATGATGTCGAAAAGTCTAAAAAGCATAAATATTATTGCATAGAACAGTAAAGCATCATCAAATTGTTTTGATGTGCCATGTGATATTTCATAAAGATATATTGGTATTGATTGTCCAATTACTTCATCTATTACAATTTCTTTTGGATCTTTATTGCTAATTTTTTTTATATATGAATTAACTGCATATAAAGAATAAAAAAAAATAAAAAAAAGAAATATCAAAACAATATTTGAAGAAATCTCTAGTATATGAAATGAAATAAATAATAATATAGATGTTATTATTGATGCAAAAGTTCCAGGAGCAAATTTAACATATCCAATCCCAAAAAAAGTTACAAAAAATAAGTTTATTTTATTAATCATATTTGGTTACAGAAGTTATAACTTCAGAAGCTATGGCCTTTCCTTTTCCAATTAAACCAAGTTTTTCAGTTGTTTTACCTTTAATATTTATTTCATTAGGATTTATTCCACATAGCTTGCTTATCGTTTGTATCATTTTTTTTGAATATTTTTTTATTTTAGGTTTTTGAGCAATAATATTTATATCAATGTTGTTAATCGAGAAGTTTTTAGATTTAATTAATTCAATTACTTTTCTAAGCAAAACTGTAGATCTAATATTTTTATATTTTTTATTTTTATCAGAAAATAACTTTCCAATATCACCCAATCTGCATGCACCAAGTAAACTATCGATAAGAGCATGAAGAACTGAGTCGCCATCAGAGTGACCTTTTAGTCCGAGAACAAAAGGTATTTTAATTCCCCCCAAGTAAAGTTTTCTTCCTTTAACTAATCTATGAACATCAAATCCAATGCCAGAATAACTTTTTCCTTTTATTAAAGACTTAAATATATTTAGATCTTCTTTGTCAGTTATTTTTAAATTTGTCTTGCTGCCATTTATACTTATTACTTTTTCACCATCATCCGTGAATAAAGCTGAGTCATCATCAACAGAAGTATTTATATTTTTTTTATGTTTTTCATATATTTTTTTGAAAGTAAAACCTTGTGGAGTTTGAGAAAATCTTAAACTTTTACGTTTAATATTTTTAAAAATTATTTTTTTATTAACTCGTTTCGTTGCATCATTTACTTTTATTATAGGTACTACAGCATGATTTGTTCTAAGTTTTTTTATAATTTCATTTATAATTTTTTTAGAAGGAAAGGGTCTAGCTGCATCATGAATTAATACTTTTTTACAATTCATTTTTTTTATCTTTTTTAGTGCCTCAAATGTAGATTCCTGTCTGGTTTTACCTCCTGAAATTTTTAAGGCGTTTTTTGGATTTAATTTATTTAGATGTTTTTTATGATTTTTATTATAAACAATTACAGTTTTTTTAATTGCACGAAAATCTCGGAATGAATTTAATGCATGTTCTAATAATTTTTTATTGTTAACTGTTATATAGGGCTTTGGTACACTAGATTTTAGCCTTTTGCTTTCACCAGCAGCTAGTAGTATTAGAAAAATGCTCATTATGTATTATATATCAATAATATTTAAATATTTTATTATTTTAAGATGTTAGATTTTATTAAAAAAAATAAATGGATCTTTGTTGTTTTTTCAATAAGTCTTCCATTAGGTATATTAACATTTTTTACATTTATTAACGAAAGCTTTATTGGATTAAATTATTTTAATTTTCAAACCCTGTTAGTTACAGATCTGGCATTGGTCTTGCTATTCTTTTTTATAATTGTAAGAGAGATTTATAAGCTTTTCAAAGATAAAGAGAAAGAAGGAGTAGGTTCAAAAGTAAATCTAAGGTATATATCTTTTTTTTCTATATCGATTTTATTACCATCCATACTAATCGCAATATTTTCTTTAATTTTATTTTCTGTGGGACTACAAAAGTATTTTGATCAGAAAATTACTACGGCAGTTAATAATTCATATGATGTTGCAAAAAATTATGTAGATGAAACTAGAAATAATATTGAAGCTGATATTTTATTAGTTGCAATAGATATAAATAGAAACGCTAAATTTTTTCACGATAATCCTAAAATTTTGAAAGATGTTTTAAGACATCAAAGACTAATCAGAAGATTAGATGAAATACATTTATTGGATGGTTCTGGGAGAATATTAATGTCCGATGTAAGAAATATTACACTAGAGTTTGTCCCGCCACTAGATAAAGCTTATGAATTATTAGCTTCGGACAATAGGCCAATTAAAATTACGGATGCGATTACAAATAGATCGTCTTCATTATTAAAACTTGAAAACTTTATTGATACTTATTTGTATGTTGTAAAATTTTTGGATCCAAAGATTATTAACTATTTAAAAGAAACTGAACAAGCCATAAATTTTTATTATAGTGTACAAAATCAAAGAACAGGAATAAAAATAACATTTGCATTAATTTATGTAATTGTTGTAACGTTGCTATTGTTTTTATCAATTGCGATCAGTATAAAATTCGCTTCAAGATTTTTTAAGCCTATAGTTAATTTAATTAAAGCATCGGAAAGTATCAGCGCGGGGAATTTAAACGCAAAGGTTCCAATAATAGAAGCGGAGGAAGAAATTGATAAATTAAATAAAAACTTTAATTTGATGATAGATAGATTAAAAGGACAACAAGATAAATTATTATTATCAGAAAGACATGAGGCTTGGGAGAGTGTAGCTAGAAAATTAGCACATGAAATAAAAAATCCCCTAACTCCAATCCAGTTATCTATTGATAGATTAAAAGAAAAATATTTAAGCAAAATTTCAAATGAAAACGATAAGGAAAATTTTGAAAATTATTTAAAAACAATCAATAGACAAATTAAAGACATAGAACATCTAGTTAATGAATTTTCGGACTTTGCAAGAATGCCAAAGCCGATTTTAAAAAATATAGATATAAAAAAAGTTGTTGCTAGAACTGTCGATTTACATTCACTTTCGAATAGTAGTATTAATTTTAGTTTTTTATGCGAAAAAGAAAAAATATTAATAGCTGCTGATGAAGAACAATTAAACCGGGTATTTATAAATCTAATAAAAAATTCCATTGAATCCATAATGGATAAATCAAAGAAAAATGGAGAATTTGCTTATAAAATTGATATAGAAATTAAGGAAATAAATAACTATATATACTGTACAATAGATGATAACGGCATAGGTTTTTCAAACGAAAATTTGAATAAAATCGTAAAACCATATTTTACCACAAAAACTAAAGGCACAGGTTTGGGATTGTCTATTGTAAACAAAATAATAAATGATCATGATGGAAAAATTATTTTTAAACCAAAACAAGATGGTGCAAGAGTAGAAATTATTTTACCAAAAAATGTCAGCTGAAATTTTAATCATTGATGATAATTCAGACATAAGGTTTCTTATTTCCAGTCTTTTGAAGGATCGTGGGTTTTATATTAGGCAAGCAGCAAACTATAATCAGGCTTTAAGTGAAATTGATAAAAAATTACCAGACGTTGCAATCATTGATGTAAAACTTGACAAAGGGGATAACGACGGAATTGAGTTATTAATCCATATAAAAAAAAAAGATATTGATGTTCCTGTAATAATCATTTCTGGCCATGCTAATATTAAAATGGCAGTAGATTCATTAAAATCTGGTGCATTTGAATTTATACAAAAACCTTTTGACTCCCAAAGATTAATTAATTTTGTAAATAGGGCAGTCGAAAACCACAGCTTAAAAAAGGAAAATAAAAATCTTAAAAATAAATTATTCTATTCTTATGATCTAATAGGAAAAAGTTCTTCTATGATGAGATTAAAAGAACAAATAAAAAAATTATCTCTAACAGAAAGTAGAGTTTTTATTTTTGGACCAGCAGGCTCGGGTAAAGAATTGATTGCAAGAAAAATTCATAAAAATTCTAATCGTGCAAAAAAACCATTAATTATTCTAAGTGGAGCATTACTAGATCCCAAAAAATATGAACTCGAGCTTTTTGGTTCGGAAAATAACGATGGAACAATACTTTATGGTGCATTAGAAAAGGCATCTAATGGTATACTTCTTATTGATGAGGTTTCGGAAATACCATTGGAAACACAAGCAAAAATTTTAAGAGTATTAACTGATCAAAAATTTAGGAGACTAAATGGTAATCACGATATTAATGTAGATGTCAGAATTATATGCACTTCAAGCAAAGATATAAGTAAAGAAATAGAGGATGGAAATTTTAGAGAAGACCTCTATCACAGATTAAACGTTGTTCCTATAAACCTCGAACCACTAAAGAATAGAACAGAAGATATTCCATTGCTGATAGATTATTTTTCTAAAACAATTTCAAATTCATATGGAGTGCCGAAGTTTGAAATTGATACTAACAATCTATATTTATTTGAATACGATTGGCCAGGAAATGTTAGGGAACTAAGAAATTTAGTTGAAAGAATCGCAATATTATCGCCGAACGAAAAAAATGAAAATATCAACATGATTATTAAAGAATCTTTGAAAAAAGTTTCAATTAATAAAACTGACATATCTGAAAAAAATTTTTCTTTTCCTTTAAAGGAAGCGAGAGAAAATTTTGAAAAATCATATTTAACTTTACAGTTAAAAAAATTTAAGGGTAACATATCAAAAACCGCTGATTTCGTTGGTATGGAAAGATCTGCTTTGCATAGAAAATTGAAAACTCTAGGAATCAAGGGAATAAATTAATGAATATTATTGTCTGTGGTGCTGGAAGAGTGGGATTTAGTATAGCTAAACAACTGTCAGCTCAAAGTCATTCAGTAACAATGATTGATCAATCAAGCGAAGACATTCAAAAGATTACCGATTCAATCGATGTTAAGGCTATTGTAGGAAAAGCTACATTTCCTTCAGTTCTTGAAAAAGCGGGAGCAAAGAAAACGGATATGATTATTGCTGTTACAAAAAGTGATGAAGTTAACATGATAATTTGTCAGATAGCACATTCTATTTTTAGCGTTACAAAAAAAATAGCAAGAATAAGATCATATGATTATCTCGATCCAAAATATGGTAAACTTTACAGTAAAATAGAACTGCCGGTTGATGTAATTATTTCTCCTGAATTAGAGGTTGCAAAATCTTTGCAAAGAAAATTAGAGGCTCCAGGAGCATTAGACAATGTTCCTTTTGCTAAAGGTAAAATAAAAATGTTGGAGATTGCTATAGATGAAAAATGTCCTATAGCAAATATCCAGTTAAATAAATTGACAAAAACATTTCCAGATTTAGAGGCAAATATTTTAGGTGTAATAAGAGATGAAAAATTTTTAATACTCAGCAAAACAGATAAAATGAAATTAAATGATAAAGCTTATGTAGTAATCAATTCTTCTCAATTAAATAGAACCTTAGCAGCTTTTGGACATGAAGAAAAAATTGCGAAAAAGATTCTTATTGTAGGAGGTGGTAATATTGGCCTAAATTTAGCAAAAAATTTGGAAAAATCTTTGGAAGATTCAAGAATAAAAATTATAGAAAAAAATAAGGAAAGAGCAGAACAAATTGCGAGTGAACTTGAAAATTCAATAGTTATTAATGGTGATGGCCTAGATGAAGAGGTACTAAAGGAAGCTAACATAGAAGAAATAGAAACGGTCTTAGCTTTAACTAACGATGATGAAAATAATGTAATGTTATGTGTGTTATCTGAAAAATCTTCGCCAAACAAAAGAACAATTGCCCTGGTAAATAAATCAAATTACAGCTTATTACAGTCATCACTAAAAATTGATGATTTGGTCGATCCAAGAATGATGACAGTTTCAAACATACTAAAACACGTTCATAAAGGCACTATAGAAACTGTATACAGCTTACTAGATGGAGAGTATGAATTCATAGAAGCAGAAATTATAGAAAGCTCAGAATTAATTAATAAAAGTTTAAAAGAATCCAATCTTCCAAAGGACATTAGAATAGGGGCTATTTTAAGAAAAGACGATATTATTATTCCGAAATCAAACTTTATCTTTGAAAAAAAGGATTTGGTTGTTTTTTTAACTAAAAGAGATCAACTCAAAAAAGTTGAAAATTTATTTAGGGTTAGTTCTTTCTAATATATCTTTTAATTAACAAATGTTTAGATCAACATTTTTATATTTGGGAATATTTACTATATTCGTTTCAGTTTTTTCGTTATTTAATATTCTTTTTTGCTACTATTTTGACAATTTAATAAATATACAAGTATATTTTGGCTGTTTATTGGTATCTTTATTTCTTGGTATTATTTTTATTTTTTATAATAAAAAATTTCTTAACGTAAAAATAAATTTTTTTGAAAAATTATTTCTTGTTATCTCTGGTTTTTTTTATTTTCCATTATTAATTTCCATGCCTTATTATTTAAGTATTTACGATATAAGTTTTATAAATTCTTACTTTGAAGCAATATCAGGATTTACATCTACGGGATTTACAATTCTCGAAAATGTAAAAGAAATCGACGAACCTTTATTAATTTGGAGATCAGGTTCTCAATGGTTAGGAGGTTTATACTTTTTGTATTCTTTGTTTTTATTGTCAGAATCATCAAAAATTAAAATAAAAAATATTTATATTGATTATGAAGGAGTAAATTTATCTGAAATAAAAAATCAATATACAAAAGTTTTATTAATTTATTTCCTATTAACTGCACTGATTTTAATACTTTTAACTTATTCGGGTATTCGACTATTTGAAGGATTTAACTTATCTTTGACAATAATTTCTGCCGGTGGTTTTATTCCGACAAATCTATTAAGTGAAATTGTAAGATCAGAAAATCAAAAATTAATTTTATCTTTTTCTATGTTAATTCCTTTTTTTAATCTTTATTTAATCTATAATATAATTTCTGGTGCTAGATCATTAACAAATAACAAAGAAGATCTGTATCTTTTGATTTTGTTATTATTTACTTTAATTACTACCTATATATTTTTTAGCAATACATTTGGATTTAGTTCTATTTTATTTGCGGTATTAAGCAGTTTGTCAAATATAGGATTGGGTTTTGATAATCAATTTTCTAATTTATCATTTCTTTTTTTAATTTTGGTAATTATTGGTGGATCATCGTTTTCGACTTCATCAGGATTGAAATATATAAAATTATATACTTTGTTTAAATTTTCATTAAAAGAAATTTATCTGCTCGTAAAACCTTTATATGTTTCGAGTAACAAACTTTTCTTGTCTAAAAATAAAATCAAAGATGAAGAAATCAATATCTATTTCTTATCTATTGTCTTTTTTATTTCTGTTTTGTTTATATTGTCCGGAATTTTGTCTTTAGAACAAATCAACTTCAAAGATTCATTAACATTATCTATTTTAACAATTACCAACACAGTTAATTCAAATAACTATAATCTTGGTGAGTTTTACTTTTTGGATATAAATATAATTTCAAAAATTTCCATAATGTTGTTTATGGTTATGGGAAGAGTTGAATTATTAAGTTTATTAATTTTGATAAAAAAATTTTTTTTTAAATAAGCAACTTTTAAAATAAAGATATGCAAATTTTCATATATTGCTTAATTAAATTCTTGTTTTTGACACAAAAGACATTTATATTTATCGTTGATGTCAGAATTGAAGGATCTGAAAAAAAAACACAAAAAACTTGAAACCCTCACTAAAAAAGCTATAAAAAAAAGATTAAACGATCGTACTTCTGATTCTTGGAAAAATTTAAGAGAATTAAAAAAGTTAAAATTAAGACTAAAAGATAAGATTAGCCACTTAAAACACTAATTAAATTCAAGTCATCTTTTATGTGTGGGAGATATGTTGTTACTAATGCCGTTCACAAGACCAAAGAAATTGTAAAATCGGCTATTGCGGTTGATGATACGGACAATTTCAATGCTAGTCCACGACAAAAACTTCCAGTTATTAAATCCTACACTAATGGAAAAACAATTGAAAGTCTGCAATGGGGATTAACTTATTCTTGGGATAAAGAAAAAAAAATTAAACCAATAATCAATGCAAGACTTGAAACACTAAAAGAAAAAATATCTTTTAAAAATCTTATTAATAATAGATGTTTAGTTGTGGCTGATGGTTATTATGAATGGAAAAGAGAAAAAATAGGCAAACAACCATATTATTTTACTCGATTTGATAATAAAGCAATGTATTTTGCTGGTATCTATAAAAATCATCAATTCATAATTATAACTATGCAAGCAGATTCTAATGTAATCGATATTCACTATCGGCAACCTGTTATTATTAATGAGAAAGATTTAAACAATTATTTTAATCTAAAGAAAGAAGGAACAAGTTTTTTAGAATCCTATAAAACACCCGAAGTAAAATTTCACCCTGTAAACAAAGATGTAAATAATCCAATAAACAACACAAAAGAATTAATTGAAGAATTGAAATGAAAATAATTAGAAAACAATTGCTTATTTTTTTTGCTATATTTAATATTTTTGTAACTAATTCATTGGCGCATGAATATAAAATAGGTAATTTAAAAATTCTGCATCCTTATATTATAGAAACACCTCCAGGAGCAAAGATAGGAGGGGGATACATGAAGATTGTAAATACAGGCAATCAAACTGATTATTTAAATTTGGTAACGGTTGATTTTGCTAAAGTTGCAGAAATCCATGAAATGAAAACTGAAAATGATGTTATAAAAATGAGAAAAATAAAAGGTGGGCTAGAAATTCCTGCCAAGGATTTTACTGAATTAAAACATAAGGGATATCATATTATGTTTATAAACTTGCACAAACCCATGATCAGGGGAGAAACTTATGAAGGAATTTTATATTTTGAAAAAGCCGGCAAAATTAAAGTTATCTTTGCTGTTGAGAAAATGGGTTTTAAATTAGAGGAGAATAATTAAATCATGAAAATTAATTCGGTACGTGCCATAATCATAGCTGGTTTTTCTATTTTGATATTAAGCTTAATCGGTTTATTTTTACCTAGCATCCTTAAAAAAGATATCCAAACGCATTATTCGAGTGAAGCGAAATTGGGAACTCCTTTTGAATTAATAGATTCTAATGGCAACAAAATAACCGAGTCAGCATTTGTCGGATCTCCAGCAGTCTTGTTTTTTGGTTTTACACACTGTCCTAACGTATGTCCCATTGCTCTACATAGATTATCGCTATTGATAGAAAAGTTAGGTAAGGATCAAAATAGATTAAATGCTTACTTTATCACCCTCGATCCAGAAAGAGACACTTGGAAAGTTTTAAATAACTATTTGAGTGTTTTTAACGATAGAATTATTGGAATTACCGGAGAATCTAAAAAAATCAAAACCTTAGCAAAATCTTGGGGAGTGTATTCAAAAAAAGTTCCACTTGATGGAGAAAATTATACAATTGATCATACTTCATTAATATTCCTGTTAAAAAGTGACGGTAATTTCTTAAAAACAATCGATTTTGAAGACGATTTTGAATTATCTTTAAAAGAAATCAAAAAACTCCTAAAATTTTAATTTCAACTAGTAAAAATTAATAATGAAAAATAATTTTATATGGACATGTAAGCATACTTGGAAACGTAGTGCTCATAATACTTTATGGTGTTTAATTGGATGTTCAATAGGTGATTTTGGAACTATTATATTTTTTCAATTACTAAATATAGTTTGGTCAACTTTTTATATCATGATTTTAGCAACCATGAATGGTTTGATTACAAGTATAATATTAGAAACTTCAATTTTATTAAAACAAATGAATTTTAGTCAATCGTTAAGGACAGCGCTTGGTATGAGTTTTATTTCTATGATCAGCATGGAAATCGCGATGAATATGGTAGATTGGTGGTTAACTGGAGGTGCTAAATTAACCTGGTGGGTGATGCCCATTATGTTGATAATTGGCTTTGTTACACCCTGGCCCTACAATTATTGGCGTTTAAAGAAATTTAATATCGCATGTCATTAACCCATATGAATAATCGTAATTTATTTACTTGTATTTTCTTTATTCACATTTTCGCTTTCAGATTTTCAAATCAACATAACTAGTGGAGTCAGGTGATCCGTTAGCATGCCGAAAAATTGGTTTATTTTTATTCAGTTTAGATTTGAAGCTTGGTAAAGCTATAAAAGATGATGAAATTGTTTGAAAACCCATATCAGTTTTTATACACATTG
>Ga0187827_10001313_pt1 | contig 36914 bp, 36 predicted proteins | sample ETNtaG_39_FD_167969 | JGI IMG/M metagenome (GOLD analysis project Ga0187827, IMG submission 167969) | Marine microbial and viral communities from oxygen minimum zone, Eastern Pacific Ocean - ETNP2014_SV_150_PacBio MetaG (Illumina Assembly) | ecosystem: Environmental > Aquatic > Marine > Hypoxic...
TCACCCGTTTGCCACTAAGTATTGCTACTTCGTTCGACTTGCATGTGTTAGGCGTGCCGCCAGCGTACGTTCTGAGCCATGATCAAACTCTCAAGTTTAATAACGGCGCACACTAGCTTCATATAAATAAAAATTAATTTTACTCATACTTCTTGAAGTGTGTACGACAAAATTTGGTAACCTTAACCGTCCACACTTCTCTTCTTAATTATATACAAATTCAAAGAGCTAAAAACAGAAGTAATACACTACCCCTGCCTTAATTTCCCAACGTAAATACAGATTGAGAACGTTGCTTATATTATAATAACAAAATAAATCAAGCGCTAAGAAACTTACAATTTAGCTTAGAAAGCACTGATTTTATTGACATATTGACAATATTCAGAATAAAAACAAAATTACAGTTTATTATAATTTTAAAATTGATCTGATGACTTATTCAATTCAACCAAATATATATGTCAAATTGAAAAAATCATTATATGCTATTATATCCTTAATTTTAATATCATTTATTTTTTTTACTATCAAATATAATGAAACTTCAAGTCAAAGAAGAGAAGAGACTCTTGGTAGAATTCTAAAAAATAATTATTTTTTAGAATTAAATAAATTTATTTTTCAAAAAATTAATTCTCCCTACCTAAACATTTCTCACAAAATAAAAAAGGGTGAAAATTTAACCAATATTTTTAAAGGTTATAACATAGATGAAAAAGATATCACTAAAGCAAATAGTAAACTCAAAAAATTTATTAAGCCTAATAAATTAAAAATGGGTATAATTTTAGATTTAGTAATTAAGAAGAATATATCTGGTACCATAAACTTAATAAAATTAAATCTACCTACTTCCAAATCAATAAATGTCAGTTTAGATCGAGATATAAATGACAAATTTATTGCAAAAAAAAAAATTACTCAATTATTTACAAAATTGTCATTTTCTGAAGGTATTATCGAAAAGAGTTTATATTCTTCTGCAATCAAAAATAATGTGGATCCCAATATAATTTTAGAATTTGCAAGATTATATGGTTTTGAAATTGATTTTCAAAGAGACATTAGAAAAAATGATGCTTTTCAAATTCTCTATGAAACTTTCACGGATGAAGATGGTGAATGGTATTCAAATGGCAAAATTATTTATGCCTATATGACTATTCAGAATAGAGAATTGGCATTGTATAAATATGAAGCCGATAAACTTTTTGGATATTTTGATATTAATGGAAAAAGCATGGAAAAAGCTTTAATGAAAACTCCAATTAATGGTGCCAGACTTTCATCATCCTTTGGACTGAGGAAACATCCAATACTAGGTTTTAACAAAAAACATCTAGGTACTGATTTTGCTGCGCCGCCAGGAACTCCGATTATGGCTTCAGGAACCGGAACAATAGTTAAAGCTCAATGGTGTGGCGGAGGAGGAAATTGCATTAAAATAAAACATAATTCTACTTACTCAACCGTTTATGCACATCTTATGAAATTTGCTAGTGGAATAAAATCTAAAACAAAAGTTAAGCAAGGACAAATTATTGGTTATGTTGGATCCACAGGATTATCTACGGGACCTCATCTGCACTATGAAGTCATTGTAAATGGAAAAAAAATCAACTCTCAAAAACTGAATTTACCATCCGGAAAAATCTTAAAAGGTGAAGACAGAAAAAAATTTGAAATTGAAAGAATTAAAATAGATGTCTTGTTAGCAGAAACAATAGCAAAAAAAAATTAAACTCTAAATCTCTTCACTATTATGTGGTTGTTGAGAATCGCTATTTTGCGGTTGTTGAGAAGAAGAATTTTTTTCATCTTTTGTGATAATTTTATTGTCGGAATTTTTTTCTATTGAAGAATTATCCAAATATGGTTTTGGATTATTTTGTATTGAATTCTGATTTTCAACTACTCTTAAAAAATGATCTGCATGTTGAAAATAACTTTCGGATAAAATTTTATCTCCACTTGATAAAGCTTCTTTTGCAAGACCATTGTATTTCTCTAACAATTTTTCTGCCTTAAGACCATTTCTGCCAAAAAATATTTTTTGAAAATTTTTTGAAGTAGAATTGATGCCATGAGGTCTCGAATCTTGCGAACCATTCCTTCTAAAGCCCCTATCATTACTTCTAAATTTATTTCGTTTTAGTCTATTGTATCTCATCAAGTCACTTGGATTTGTAAACTAATCATAACTTAATCAAATTTATTTGCCAAAATAAATAACATTGTCTTCCAAATTAAGTTATCTTTGTGCTCATTATGCAACGAATAGTTTTGTTATAATCAAAAAACCTCTTCACTAATCTAAAGCCATTTTTAATCAACACACTTGATACCATGCGAGATTGTCCATCTCCAATTTCCATAAACAGACTCCCTCTAGTTTTCAGTAGTTTTTCCGCTTTTATAATAACTTTAGTTATTGTTTCAAGTCCACTACTTCCGCCATCTAATGCCATTCTTGGTTCAAAACCTTTTATATCTTCTCCTAAATAACCTATTTTGCGAGAACAAATATAAGGCGGATTAGAAACAACGACATCATAAGTACCAAAGTTAAAATTGTCAACATCGCAATGTATGAATTTAGCTCTTTGCAATAAGTTAAGTTTTCTTGAATTTTTTTTCGCTATAGTAAGAGCTTTGAATGATTTGTCTATTCCGGTTCCATACGAATTTTTTAATTCTTTCAATATAGACAACAGTATGCAACCAGAACCGGTACCAATATCTAAAATATTTAAACTCCCTTTACCTTTAAATCTTCTTACTACTTGTTCAACAATAGTTTCGGTTTCGGGTCTGGGTATTAATACATTATGGTTCACATTAAAACTTAAACTCCAAAACTCTTTTCTTTTTATAATATAAGACAAAGGTTCATGATGTTTTCTTCTTAAAATAAAATTTAAATAATCGGAAGTTTCTTTTTGTGAAACTTTATATTCTTCATTTGTTAAAAGAAAAACTCTATCTTTTCTAATTGCTTTTGATAACAACAGCTCTGCATCAATTTGATGAGAATCAATATTTTGTTTTTTTAAAATTTTAGAACCCTGTTTAATTAAACTATTAATAATCATTTCTATTCAAAGATTTTAATCTCATTTCTTGATCTTGAATGCTAAGATTTTCTATCATTTGGTCAAACATTTCTCCACTTAGAAACTCCTCCAGTTTATGGATGGTAAAATTTATTCTATGATCTGTAACCCTTCCTTGGGGAAAATTATATGTTCTAATTCTTTCTGATCGATCACCTGTACCGATTTTACTTTTCCTGTCTTGTGCTCTCTCTATATTTTTTTTTTCTCTTTCAACTTCATATATTCTTGCCCTTAAAATTTTCATAGCTTTAGCTTTGTTTTTGTGTTGAGATTTTTCATCTTGTTGGCTAACAACAATTCCTGTGGGTAAGTGAGTAATTCTAACAGCACTATCTGTAGTATTTACCGATTGTCCTCCGGGACCACTCGATCTGAAAACATCAATTCGCAAATCTTTTTCTTCAATCTTAATATCGATATCTTCTGCTTCTGGCAATACCGCCACCGTTGCCGCAGATGTATGAACTCTCCCTTGAGTTTCAGTTTCTGGAACTCTTTGTACTCTATGAACGCCAGATTCATATTTTAGAGTCGAATAAATATTATTACCAGCAATTAACATGATTGCTTCCTTTAAACCTCCAGCTTCGCTTTTTGATATGCTTATAACTTCCATGTTCCATTTTTTTTTATGACATACCTTTTCGTACATTTTGTATAAGTCTGCTGCAAATAAACTTGCTTCTAATCCGCCGGTTCCTGCCCTAATTTCGAGAATAGCATTTTTTTTATCAGCTTCGTCTTTGGGCAATAAATATAGTTTTAATATTTTTTTATTTTTTTCGTTATTTTCAATTAGCTGCATTAATTCATTTTGGGCCAGTTCGTTCATTTCTTTATCTGTATTTTGTTCATTAATTATTTTATCTAACTCTTTCTTCTGGTTTTTAAAATTTAGGTATTCTCGTGCATATTGAATTATTTCTCCAAGACTAGAATATTCTTTTGATTTTATTGCAAAATTTTTTTTGTCAATATTTCCTGATGAAAGTTCCCTTTCCAAAGACCGATGTTTATCTATCAGATGTTCAACTTTTTTTATTGGGATCATTATAAAACTTATTTTTTTTCTAATTCGTTAGATTTCTTTTCAACTAATTCAACTATATGTGAGATTATATTTTTACTTGCAACTTTATGATGAGGCACTCCCGAAATATAAACCATATTGCTACCTTGTCCTCCACCCGTTAATCCAATCTGTGTTTGAGCTGCTTCACCTGGTCCATTCACTACGCATCCAATAATAGATAGGGTTATTGGAGTTTTTATATGCGCAAGTTTTTTTTCCAAATTTTTTACAGTTTCAATTATGGGAAAAGCTTGCCTAGCACAAGATGGGCAAGAGATGACATTAACACCTCTGTGCCTTAAATTTAATGACTTTAATATTTCAAAACCTACTTTTACTTCTTCTACCGGATTAGCTGATAAAGAGACGCGAATTGTATCTCCAATACCCTCCATAAGAAGCATACCAAGTCCAATTGAAGATTTAACGCTTCCGGGAATTAAACTTCCAGCCTCTGTTATTCCCAAATGCAAAGGATATTCGCACTGTTTTGACAAAACTCTATATGCTTTCACTGATAAAAAAACATCAGATGATTTAACACTGATTTTAAAATTAAAGAAATTTTTATCTTCTAAAATTTTTATTTTTTCTAGGGCACTCTCTACCATTGCCTCTGGACATGGTTCTTTATATTTTTCTAAAATTGTTTTTTCTAATGATCCGGCATTAACACCAATTCGTACAGAACAATTATTATCTTTTGCAGATTTTAAGATCTCATAAACTTTCTCTTTGGAACCGATATTTCCTGGATTAATTCTTAAACAATGAGCACCGGATTCCGCTGCTTCGATTGCTCTCTTATAATGAAAGTGAATATCAGCAACTATAGGCACTTTAACATTTCTGATTATTTCCTTTAAAGATAAAGAAGATTCTTTATCTGGACAAGATACTCTGACAATGTCTGCGCCAACATCATGTAATTCGTTAATTTGATTTATTGTAGCCTTCACATTAGTTGTTAAAGTATTTGTCATTGATTGAACGGCAATAGGAAAATCACCTCCTATTTTTACTTTGCCCACAGAAATAACTTTTGTTTTTTTTCTCTTAATATCCCTAAATGGTCTTACACTCATTATTATTTATGTTTATTCCAGATCAAATTCTTTATGTAAAACTTTAACTGCCCTATTAGTATACTTTTGATCAATGATAACAGAAATTTTTATTTCTGATGTAGAAATAACCATTATGTTAATTTTTTCTTTTGCTAATGACTTAAAAAATTTTTGTGCTACCCCAGGCTGAGTAATCATTCCGGCACCAACTACAGATACCTTCGAAACCTTGTCATTATGAATAATTTTTTCATAGGAAATTTTTTTATTCTTTTTTAATAGATTTATAACTCTTTTAATATCTTCTTTCTTTATTGTAAAAGTAATGTCAGTTTCTCCCCCATCGGCAGAGGATGTTTGTACTATCATATCCAAATTTATATCTTTCAAAGGTTTGAATATTTCAGAAGCTACCCCCGGCTGATCCCGCACGCCTACTACAGTAATTTTAGCTTCATTTTTTGTATATGAGATTCCAGTTATTGCTTTTTTGCTAATAGCACTAATTTCATCTGTAATCTTTGTCCCAGGATTTTTCGAAAAAGTAGATCTAATATCTATTTTTATATTATTTAACATCGCATCCTGAATAGATGATGGTTGCATAACCGTAGCACCGAGAGACGCCATTTCTAACATTTCTTCATATGAAATTTTATCAATTTTTTTTGCTTTCGAATTAACTTTTGGATCCGTTGTATAAACGCCGTCAACATCCGTATAAATTATGCAACTATCAGCATTGAAAAATTTAGCAATAGCTATTGCTGATGCGTCTGATCCACCTCTTCCAAGAGTTGTGACGCGCTTTTCAATCGAAATTCCTTGAAATCCAGTTATTACAGGTATGCCACCTCTGTTAACAAAGGATAGAACATCCTTTGTATTAATTTTTTTTATTCGTGATGAAGCATACTTGCCATCAGTTAGTATAGGTATCTGCCAACTTAACCAAGATCTTGATTTTAGTCCTAATTTTATAAGAGATCCTGCTAATAATGAACATGCAATTTGTTCCCCAGCTGAAACTAAAACATCATATTCAGATTTTTCAAATTTTTCACTAATGCTTTTTGATTTTCTATCTAAATCGTTTGTAACTCCGGTCATGGCCGAAGATACAACGATAACTTTATTTTTTTTATCATGATACTTTTTGATCAGTTTTGCTACTTTTGTAATTTTCTCGCAGCTACCTACAGAAGTACCACCAAATTTTAAAACTAATAAAGGCATAATTATTTAATACTATTTATTTATACTTACAAAAAATTTTGGTAAAAATACTCTTAAAAATTAAATTTCACAAGATAATCTATTTTGAACACAATAAATTATAAAGAAATTGAAAAATTTTCAAAGTTATCTGAAGAATGGTGGAATCCTTTAGGAAAATTTAAACCTTTACATAAACTTAATCCAATTAGAATTAAGTACATAAAGCAAAACATCATTGAGCATTTTAACATTGCTAATTTAAAAAACCCACTGAATAATCTTTCTTTGTTGGATGTAGGTTGTGGAGGCGGCCTGTTATCAGAACCAATGTGTAGACTTGGTGCAAAAGTAACTGGAATTGATGCTATAAGAAAAAATATTGATATTGCTAAAATTCACGCTAAAAAAAATAAATTAAAAATTAATTACGTAACTGTTTCGCCTGAAAAATTAAAAATCAAAAAAAAATTTGATGTAATTTTAAATATGGAAACCGTTGAACATGTTTCTGATTTAAACTATTTTATAAAATCTTGTGCAAATTTATTAAAAAAAAATGGTATTATGTTCATTGCAACAATCAACAGAACCTTGAAATCTTATCTATTTGCAATCACTGCGGCAGAATATATTTTAAAATGGCTACCAATTGGAACACATGATTGGAGTTTGTTTGTAAAACCCGAGGAATTAATTAAAACATCAATGAAACACAATTTAAAATCAAATGGAATTCACGGAATGATATACAATCCACTACTAGATCAATGGAAAACTAGTGGGGACAACTCGGTAAATTATATATCTTCCTTCATAAAAAAATAATTTAATTTTCAGTTTTATCGTACCATGGAATGGTAACAGTTTCGATTCCTTCCTCATTTAATTCATCAATTTCATCAGTGGTTACTCTACCATAAATACCTTTTGTTTCTTTTTTATTGTAGTGAATACTTCTGGCTTCTTGAGCAAATCTATCGCCAACATATCTACAATTTTCTTTAATAAATTTTTGATATTCAATAATTTTTTTTTTTATATTTTTTTGAAATTTATAATTTATATTATCAATTTTTTTTGAACCAGATACATTGGGCGCCATTATAGATTTGTTTACATTATTTGAATTACATTCAATACATGTAATTAATTTTTTTTTCATAAGTCTTCCAAATTCTCTAGAACTTGCGAACCAGCTATCGAAGGTACAATTGCACTTACACGTTAAATTGTATTTGATCATACTTATTTAATTAATAATTCAAGTTAGTTTCTATAATCGGCATTGATATCAATATAATCCTTAGTAAAATCACAAGTATAAACAGTAAAATTACTTTTGCCCATATTTAATTCAATATTAATTTCTATAGCATTCCAGTTCATATATTCCTTAACAATTTTTTCGTTATAATTATGAATTTGCTTACCATTTTCCACAACAATGAATTTTCCAAATCTAATTGTTAGATTGTTGAGTGCTATATTTTCTTTAGATTGTCCAATTGCCATTATAATCCTGCCATAATTTGGGTCAGCACCAGCAACAGCAGTTTTAACTAGAGGAGAGTTTGCGACAGAAAATGCAATTTTTTTTGCCCCTTGCATCGATCTTGCCTTGATTACATTAATTGTTACAAATTTTTTCGCACCTTCGCCGTCTGCAATAATTTGTTTTGACAAATTTAACATCACATTGTGCAAAGCCTTTTCAAATCCTTTTAATTTTGGATCTAAAATGTTATATATTTTTGAATTTTTTACCTTCCCAGTAGCAAAGATCATAACCGAATCATTTGTAGATGTGTCACCATCAACAGTAATTGCATTAAATGTTGTATCAACATTTTTTGATAACAATCCCTTTAAAATATGTGATGGAATTGATGAGTCGGTAAATATAAAGGCAAGCATGGTGGCCATGTTAGGGAAAATCATGCCACTTCCCTTGGCTATGGCAGAAATTTTAATTTTTTTACTTCCAATTTCACATTCTTCAAAAGCTAGTTTTGGACGCGTATCCGTTGTAAGAATTGATGATGCCGCTTTAAACCAAACATATTTATTTTGAATATCTTTTAAATTTTGAACCAAATATGGAATTCGTTCTTTTATTTTTTCAGTTGGAAAAACATCTCCAATAACACCAGTAGAAGCAAAAATTATTTCGCTTGGATCAACTATATCTTTTACTCCTTGTGGTGCTTGGGCCAATTTTAATGTTAAATATTTTGACAGTGACTTAGATAATTCTTTTAAACCCTGAAAACCTTGTCTCCCAGTAAATGTATTAGCATTTTTTGTATTTACCAATAAAGCTTTTATAGATTTATTTTTAACTTTTAAATTCCAATGAATGCTCTCCGAAATAATATTAGATTTTGTATAAAGTGCAGCATATTTTGCCCCGTCTTTAAAATAAAAAAGAGATAAATCGTCTCTGCCATTTCCGTATAAATCGGCTGAAACAGCAGATACAGAAAGTCCCTCTATTCCCTTTAACTCTTGAAAATCTCTCATTTTGGATGTTTTTGTATTTGGATTTAATAGATTCTTTAAATTAATAGTCATTTTGTTTAATTTTGATAATAAATAATTATATAGATACTAGCTTTATGAAATTTCATCAAATGAAAAAATAATATGAGAATGTTAAATATTCCAAGACTTATCAAAAAAATTTTCAAATCAGATAATGATAGAGAATTGGACAGACTCAAATCATTAGTGACACAGATTAACAGCAATGAAGATGCGGTTAAAAATTTTAAAGATGATCAATTTCCAAAAAAAACTATGGAATTTAAACAAAGATTTAAAAAAGGAGAAAGCCTAGAAAGTCTATTGCCAGAAACTTTTGCCTTGGTTAGGGAGGCTGCCTTTAGAACCTTAAATGAAAGACATTATGATGTCCAATTAATGGGTGGAATTGTTTTACACGAAAATAAAATCGCCGAAATGAAAACTGGAGAGGGAAAAACATTGGTTTCTACGCTACCTGTCTATTTAAACTCTTTAGAAGAAAAGGGAGTTCATGTTGTAACTGTTAATGATTATTTAGCTCAAAGAGATTCCGAATGGATGGGTAAAATTTACCATTTTTTGGGATTGCAGGTCGGATGTATAACAAATGGTTCAGACGATTATAATAGAAAGAAAAATTACAATTACGATGTCACATACGGAACCAATAGTGAATTTGGTTTCGATTATTTAAGAGATAACATGAAACTTTCTATTTCTGATATTGTTCAGAGAGGCCATAATTTTTGTATCGTCGACGAAGTAGATTCCGTACTTATCGACGAAGCAAGAACACCTCTTATAATTTCTGGTGCCACAGAAGACAAAACAAGCAAATATTTGGCTATCGATAAATTGATAAAACAATTAAACAAAACTGATTTTGAAATTGACGAAAAAGATAAAAATGTCATGCTAACTGACAAAGGAACGGACAGCGTTGAAAAAATATTTTCCAATGCTGGAATTTTAAAAAATAATAATTTTTATGATCCTGAAAACATGGCTTTAGTTCATCATGTTAATCAAGCTCTAAGGGCTAATTATTTGTTTGCGAAAGACAAAGATTACATGGTGAAGGACAACAGCGTTAAGATAATAGACGAACACACAGGGAGGATTTTGGAAGGTCGAAGATTCTCTGATGGACTCCATCAAGCTCTAGAGGCAAAGGAACATGTGGAAATATTATCTGAAAATGAAACCTTGGCATCAATAACTTATCAAAATTACTTCCGAATGTATCACAAGCTTAGCGGAATGACCGGTACGGCGGCCACAGAAGCTGAAGAATTTTTTGACATATATAATTTTCCAATTATCTCGATTCCTACTCACAAACCAATGATACGGAAAGATTGGAATGATCAAATTTTCAGAACAGAACAGGAAAAAAATCTTGCAATAGTAAATAAAATTATTGAATGCTACAAGAAAGGACAGCCAGTTTTAGTTGGAACAACCAGTGTTGAAAAGTCAGAAATATATTCATCGTTGCTTAAGAAAAAAAACATTAAACATTCTGTGTTGAACGCAAAACATCATGAAAAAGAAGCGCAAATTATTGCCAATGCAGGAAAGTTGAACACTGTAACTATTGCAACCTCGATGGCTGGCAGAGGCCAAGATATAAAATTAGGTGGAAAACAAATTAATAAAAATGACAATTCTACCCTTGAAGGAAAAAACAAAGTTAAAGAACTTGGTGGACTTTTTGTAATAGGGTCTGAACGTCATGAGTCACGGAGAATAGATAACCAATTAAGAGGCAGAGCGGGACGACAGGGAGATCAGGGAAATTCAATTTTTTATATAAGCCTTCAAGATGATTTAATGAGAATTTTTGGTTCAGAATCTATAGATAACGTGCTTAAAAAATTTGGATTAAAGGAGAATGAATCTATTGATCATCCTTGGATTAATAAAGCTTTGGAAAGGGCTCAGCAAAAAGTTGAGGCAAGAAATTACGATATTAGGAAAACTTTGTTGAAATTTGATGACTGTAATAATGACCAAAGAAAGGTAATTTTTTCTCAAAGAAGAGAAATCTTATCAAGTTCATCCGTAAGCACTCTCACAACACACTTTTTTAATGAATTAATTGATCAAATTATTGAAGATAAAAAAATTGTTAGAAAAGATCCAAAAAATAAAAGCGTAAATATTAAAATTAAATCTTTGTTAGGAAGAAGTGTTAGTGAAGAAGAAATAAACAGCTTGATGAACATGGATGACGAAAATTTTAAAAAATATATTGTGGACAAGTTTATCCAGCAGAGACTAAAAAGAGTAGAATTTATAAATAAGGAGCAAAACAATGAATTGGAAAGAAGAATATTTATTCAAACTCTGGATATGAATTGGAAGTCTCATCTTCAATATTTAGAGCAACTAAGACAGGTAATTGGATTAAGAGGATATGGTCAAAGAGATCCTCTTATTGAGTATAAAAAAGAGGCCTTCGGTTTATTTGAAAAATTACTTGTGAAAATTAAAACTGACACTATTTCTATTCTAAATAATCTTGTTATTGTTGAAAAACCAATCAAAAATCAGCAAGAAAAAAGTGAAAATTTAAATACTAATAAAATAAACGTGGCAAATAATCCCGATTGCCTATTATTGGCAAAAAAAAATCAAAAAATATCTAGGAATGAAAGATGTCCTGTTACAGAAAAAAAATTTAAACATTGTTGTGGGGCATTATAGGTATAGTAACATTAATAAAACTAGAACAGCCAGCGCTAATGTAATTATCATAACTATTTTATTTTTATTAATTTTTTGTTTTAAATTTGAGAAAATATTTTCTTCCATGGTCATCCTGTCTCTAGTGTCAATATTTTTTACTAGACCTTTCTTCCTTCCAATAGAAAGAAATTTTTGTTTTCGATGATTTAAAATATCTTCCCTGCTTAATTCGGATAATTCTTTCAAATTTTTCCTGATAGATTTTTTGATTTCATCAAGTAACGCTTTCTTATCTCTATGGGCTCCTCCAAGTGGCTCCTTGATAACCGAGTCTACGATTCCAAGATCAAGTAAATCTTGAGCTGAAAGTTTCATGGCATCTGCAGCTTCTAATGATTTTTTTGGATCTCTCCAAAGGATACTGGCACAACCCTCTGGACTAATTACGCTATAAATTGCATTCTCAAGCATTATTATTTTATTGGAAGAAGCTAACGCAATTGCACCTCCTGATCCACCTTCTCCAATAATAATTGAAATATTTGGAACCTTTAAAGACATAGAGCATTCTATAGATCTTGCTATTGCCTCTGCTTGTCCGCGCTCTTCGGCACCCACACCGGGATAAGCTCCGGGCGTATCAACAAATGATATTATTGGAATATTAAATTTATCCGCAAGCTGCATTAATCTAATACATTTTCGATAACCTTCTGGACGCATCATTCCAAAATTTCTTTCAATTCTACCATCCAAATCTTCGCCTTTTTCTTGTCCTATAACTAAAACAGACTGGTCTTCAAATACTCCAAAACCTACCAATACCGATTTGTCATCAGCAAATTGTCTATCACCAGATAAATTTATAAAATTAGAAAACAAATTATTTATAAAAAATTTTGCCCTAGGTCTTTCCTCGTGTCTTGCAAGCAAAGTTTTTTGCCAACGGCTGAGATTTGAATAAACTTCCTTAAGTTTTTGATCTAACTCACTTTGAATTTGATTAATTTTTTTTGTATCAACTTCTGCTAAACCCTCTTTGTTAAATGGGTCTTTTAATTTATCTAATTGTTCTTCTAAACCTTTAATCTCGCTCTCAAATTCAAGATAATTTCTCATTTACAAATGTTATTAATCAATTATTATATTTAAATCTATAGAACAATTCATACAGCTAATGACTCATAATATAAAGATAGATGGCAAAAATTTGTCTAGATGTAAAAAAACACTAAGCAATCAAAAGCCTAGTTTATTAATGAAATTATAAAAAATTTTAATAAATAAATATGGAATATACTTCTCAAGGTAAATTACTAGTTTCTACAAAACTATTAGAATTCATAAATAAAGAACTACTTCCAGGTACAAATATTAATATTGAAAAGTTTTGGAAAGGTTTTGGTAAAACTGTCCACGAATTAGCCCCAAGAAATAAAGAACTTCTCTCCATCAGGGAAAAAATGCAAAAACAGATTGATGAATGGCATCTTGCCCGAAAAGGCCAAGAAATAGATTTTAATTCCTATACAGCTTTTCTAAAAGAGATTGGTTATCTTGTTAAGGTGGGTGGCAATTTTTCTATCGAAACCAAAAATGTTGATGATGAAATCTCAGTAATTGCAGGTCCACAGCTTGTTGTTCCAGTCATGAATGCACGTTATGCATTAAATGCAGCTAATGCACGATGGGGCAGTCTTTATAATGCACTTTATGGCACAGATGCAATTATGAAAATAGAAGAAACAAATCGTGTAGATGCATATAACCCAGAGAGAGGAAAAAAAGTAATTGAGTATGCTCGTAACTTCTTAGATGATAATGTACCGCTCGAACAAGATAGTTGGAAAGATATTTCAGAAATTCCAAAAATTTATAATGGCAAATTAAGTTTAAAACTTAAGAATTCTAGACAATTTGCAGGATATTCCGGAAAACTTTCGAATCTATCGTCACTTTTATTAAAAAATAATAATCTTCATATAGATATAATATTTGATCCAAACGGTTCAAACGGACGTCAAGATAAAGCCGGAATACAAGATATAATTTTAGAGTCTGCCATAACTACAATTATAGATCACGAAGATTCAGTAGCTGCCGTAGATGCCGAAGACAAAATAGCAGGTTATAGAAATTGGTTAGGACTTATGAAAGGAGATCTGCAAACTGAAATAAAAAAAAATGGAAAAAAATTTACAAGAAAACTGAATCCCGATCGCATTTATATCAACGCGGAACAAAAAGGGAAGCCTGGCTTTTCTAAACTAACCTTGCATGGACGCGCCTTATTGCTTAATCGAAATGTTGGTCACTCAATGACAAATTCTTCCATACTCTTAGAAGATAAATCTGAAATTCCTGAAGGAATAATGGACGCTTTTATAACTACTATTGGCGCAATGCATGATTTTAAGAACAAAATGAACTCTAGAACTGGTTCCATTTACATAGTAAAGCCAAAAATGCATGGACCAGATGAAGTTAATTTTACTAATACGCTTTTTGAAAAAGTTGAAGATCTACTATCCTTAAATCGTCACACTATCAAAATAGGTATTATGGATGAAGAACGACGTACAACTGTTAATCTGAAAGAGTGTATTAGAGCTGCAAAAAATAGAGTCGTGTTCATAAACACAGGATTTTTAGATCGTACTGGTGATGAAATACATACTTCTATGGAGGCGGGACCTATGATTCCTAAAGTGGAAATGAAAAAATCAACTTGGATGTCAGCATATGAAGATTGGAATGTTGATATAGGTCTTGCCTGTGGTTTTTCAAAGATAGCACAGATTGGCAAAGGTATGTGGGCAATGCCAGATAAAATGGAAGATATGATGTCGCAAAAAATAAACCATCCAAAAGCTGGGGCTAATTGTGCTTGGGTTCCTTCTCCAACAGCAGCAACTTTACATGCTATTCACTATCACAAGATTGATGTTTTTGAACAGCAAAAGAAAATCTCATCGAGGGCTTCTGCAAAATTATTCAATATTTTAAAAATTCCAGTTACTGACCGCCCTAACTGGCAAATGAAGGATATTACAAAAGAATTGGAAAATAATGCACAGGGAATATTAGGTTATGTTGTTAGGTGGATCAATCATGGCGAGGGTTGTTCTAAGATACCCGATATAAATAATGTCGGACTAATGGAAGATAGAGCCACTTTAAGAATATCATCACAACATATTGCTAACTGGTTGCTTCATGGCATCTGCAATCCTGAACAAGTAATGCAAGTAATGCGCAAAATGGCAAAAATCGTTGATAAACAAAATATTAATGATCCTGCCTACAAGCGATATGGGCGATCTATCTATAAAGCTATGTCCTCTAATTTTGATAAATCAATTGCATTTAAAGCCGCTTGCGATTTAATATTTAAGGGTCGTAAACAGCCTTCCGGATATACCGAACCAATTTTACACAGTAAGCGAATTGAAAAAAAGTCTAGTGATTAGAAACAGGACCCCTATTTTTAAAAGCCGAAAATAAAGTACCATCATCAAGAAATTCTATTTCTCCCCCTATAGGCAATCCCTGTGCAAGTTTTGAGATTTTTACTTTTGTATCTTTTAAACTATCCCGAATATAGTGCGCGGTAGTTTGACCTTCTATTGTGGCACTTGTAGCCAAAATAACTTCGTCTATAGTATCCTTCTTTACTCTTTCAACCAAAGAAGGAATAAGTAAATTATCGGTTTTTTTGTTATCAGAAGATGACAATGTTCCACCTAGAATATGATAATATCCTTTGTAAATTCCCGAATTTTCAATTACCCACATATCAGCAATATTTTCTACCACACATATCTGTTTATAATTTTTATCTGAATATGAGCAGGTTTGGAAAGTGCAGCTAGAATTTGAAGATTTGATATTTCCACAAATGTTACATCGAACGATATTTTTATAAACTTGGGTTAATATATTTGCCAAAGGTTTTATTAATTCCTCTCTATTGTTTATGAGTTTTAATACGATTCTTTTAGCCGATTTAGGACCTAAACCAGGCAATTTTGAAATCAGTCTAACAAGTTCTTCGATTTCTGAAATATTTTTTTTCATAAAAGTTTAAAAGGGAAATTTAAAACCTGGGGGCAAAGGAATGCCTCCCGTAATCTTTGACAATTCTTCAGATGTTTTTATTTTTATTTTTTTCTTTGCATCCCCGTGCGCAGCTATAATCAGATCCTCTAATATTTCCTTACTCTCTTTCATTATTTCTGGTGCCATGTGCAATTTAATTAATTCCCCATCTCCGTTTAAATAAATTTTAATAGATCCTCCTGCAGCAACACCTTCGACCTCAATTTTTTTTATAGACTCTTGAGTTTCTTTCATTTTGTTTTGCATATTTTTTGCTTGTTCCAGCATTTTTGAAAAATCAGTCATTCTTTTTCTTCGTTTTCCTCCACAATAATTAATTTAGCATCAGAAAACGCTTCTAGCATTTTTTTATAAGCGTTGGTCTTAACTGCCTCATCCAATTGAGTTTGTTTTTTTTTCAATTTAATCTCCTGATGTGTCGGTTGACCTTTTTCTTTTGATAAAGTTATAATCCACCTTTTTCTAGTCCAAACAAACAGTTTTTTTGATAAATTTTTTATAAAGTTTTTATCAATATTTTCATTGAATGAAAATTCCATTTGTCCATTTGAAAATTTTACCAAACTTACATTTTTTTCTAAGTCATATTTTAGCTGCATTTCTTTATGCTTTAGGCACAAACTAATTAGGTTATCAAAATTTGACACCGTTTCAGTGGGGTTTTTACTTTCATTTGGTAATTTAAATCTTTTATCATTATCTAAAATTTCTTTTCTTTCTTGGATAACGTTCTTAATCTGATCTGTGGATTGGTTTGTTTCTTTAATTATATCTTTCCTAATTTCATTTTTTATATTAGACAATGTTTCGATTTTTTTTGAACCTATTTTATCTTGAGATGTTTCTTTACTATTAAGCAGTTCTTCTAATTTTGGAATCTCTTTCAAATGAATTAACCTTATTAAAAACATTTCTATTGAAAGATTTTGATTTGAAACAATATTCAATTCTTCTAATGATTTTATGCTAAATTGCCAAAACATTATCAATGTTTTTATATCAACTTGGCTGGATAGTTGTTTAATTTCGTTAGTTTGATTATCAGAAAGTGAAAAACTTATTTCGTTTTTGCCGAAAATATTAATATTTTTCATAAAGTAAAGAATTTCTAAAAAATCATTTAAAAATATTTTTGGATCAATGCCTAAGTCAGATATGCTTCTGAATTTTAATAGAGCCTGTTCTTCTTTTCCTTGAAAAACTAATTTCATTAATTCAATCAAATGAGATTTATCAAAATACCCGAATATTTTTTGTGCCGAATCCAAATTTAGCTCCTTTTGTTCGATTTTTTGTGCAATTAAAGCTCTATCTAAAAGTGATAAAGCATCTCTGACAGAGCCTTCAGAAATTTTTGCAATCAATTTCAATGCATCTTCTGAAATTTTTCCACTTTCCAAAAGAGATATTTTCTTTAAAAAATCTAAAAGTAAATCTGATTTTACTCTAGTTAAGTCAAATCTTTGACAACGAGAAATCACGGTAATGGGTATTTTTCTTATTTCCGTCGTTGCAAAAATAAATTTTAAATATGACGGGGGTTCTTCTAATGTTTTCAGTAAACCGTTAAATGCTTGTTTTGACAGCATATGAACCTCGTCGATAATAAATATTTTAAATTTTGCTACGCTGGGTCCATACTTGGAAAATTCTATTAAATCTCTTACATCATCAATACCTGTTTTAGACGCAGCATCCATTTCTAAAACATCCATATGGTTTGAATCTGAAATAGCACTACAATGTTCACACATTTCATTTTGACACAAATTTTCTACTCCGTTATTACAATTTAGTGATTTCGCAACTATTCTAGCCGCCGTTGTTTTGCCAACACCTCTGATGCCTGAAAAAAGGTAAGCGTTGGGCACTTTATCCATTTTTATGGAATTTATAATTGTTTCGGCCATAATATCTTGACCGATTAAGTCGGAAAAAGTTTTTGGCCTATATTTTAAAGCCAGTACTTTTTTTTTGTTGTTGTGCATTTTATCAGGAGACTAAACAGCAACCTGGAATGTTTCTGTTTCGGCTGCTACGTTTCCGTCCTGACCGGGTTGTCCAAAAAATTCCACCTGCTGCTAGCCTCCAATTTATTATATCAGGAATAATTTCTTATCTACAAGATTAAAGTCTTAATAAGTTTCAATTTATTTATTAAATCTAAACTTATCTGCTTCATAAACACCCAAAATATCCAAACTTTCTGTATGAAAGCCTAGTTCTTCTAAAGATTTTTGAACTTTAGAATCTTCAATATGACCTTCTATATCTATAAAAAAATTAACTTGTTTAAATGTATTTTTTGCAGAAAAGCTTTCTAATTTGCAAAGGTTTACATTGTTCGTTGCAAATCCACCGAGACATTTGTAGAGAGCCGCAGGTATACTTTTTACTCTAAAAATACAACTTGTAATGTATTTTTTATTTTCCAGCTCAGGGTGATGTATTTCTTTTCCCATAACTAAAAAACGAGTAACATTTTTAGAATCATCCTCAACATGTTTTGTGATTATTTGTAGATCGTAAATTTCTGCAGCAAGGGAAGATGCTATTGCTGATTCAGTTTTGTCTTTTTTTTCAGAAACATATTTGGCGGATCCGGCAGTATCAGCAGAAATTATAGGTTTTAAATTATTTTTTTGAATAATATTTTGACACTGACCAATGGCTTGTGAATGACTTCGAACAGTTTTGATATCATCTAACTTTGCTTCTTTTAAACCTAATAAATTATGTATTACCGGATGGAAATATTCGGCATAAATTTGCAATTTATATTTTGGAATTAAATAATGAATATCCGCAACTCTTCCAGCTAAAGAATTTTCCATTGGAATAATTATCCTATATTCTGGATTTTCTGTCGCTAACCTAAAACATTCTTCAAAAGTTTGGCAGGGTTTAATTTCTGATTTTGGAAAAAATTCAATTGCAGCCAAATGCGAAAATGCACCTAGTTCTCCCTGAAAAGCTAATTTCATAATTTTTTTATCCTTTATATTCCATAGATTTTTTAATTAACAGAAAATCTTCTTCAGTATCAATACCCAAGGGAAAAGATTTTGATAAAGCTACCCTAATTTCAATATTATTATCTAGTGCCCTCATTTGCTCAAGTTTTCTTTCAATTTCGTTTTTGCTTCTACTTAATTTCACAAACCTGGATAAAGTATTCTTTGAGAATGCATAAATGCCAATGTGATGGTAAATATTTTCTTTATTTGTATTTATTGTTTTCCTAAAAAAATCTTTAGCTTTTATAAAATTGGAATTATCAAGATTTTCGAAAGTTTCAACTTTAACAATGTTTGCATTTTGAAGTTCTTCTGTATTTTGAATTTTGGAAGCTAAAGTTGCAATATCATATTTATTTTTTCGCATTAAATAATCTAAATTTTTAATATTATTAGGATCTAGATTAGGCATATCTCCTTGTAAATTTATTATAATATTAATCGAATCATCGGAAATTTTTTCTAGCGCTTCATAAACTCTGTCTGTACCCGTGAAATGATTCTTGCTAGTAAGAATTGCTTTACCTGACTTTTGTTCGACCAAATCCAATATTTTTTGATCTGGAGTTGCAACAATTACATCGCCAATTTTAGACTCCCTTGCTCTTTCCATCACATGAATGATCATTGGTATATTGTTAATTTTCAGCAAAGGTTTGTTTGGTAATCTTTTTGCTTCTAATCTAGATGGAATAATAATTACTGACTTGTTCATATTTTTTTGCTTTATATGATAATATTACGTGCGTCCATCGGACACAAAATTTTTATTGTTAAACAAAGTTATTTTTATTAACTAATGATATATCTTCATAAAGGTTATTATAAAAAATTATGTATGGATTTGAAATAAATAAAATAATTGCAGCTATTATACTAACGATAGTTATTGTTCTTGGCATAAATAAATTGGCTGATGTTATATACAATATTAAAGCTCCAGAAGATGCTACTTATAAAGTGGCCAAAGTTACCGAAACTAAAGAAATCAGTAAAGATGATAATAAAAAAGCTAAGAGTGGTAACGGCATCAAAGTTTTTTTGGACCTAGGAAGCATCGATCATGGAAAGACAGTAGCTAAAAAATGTATTGGATGTCATTCAGTATCAAAAGGTGGAGGCAATAAAATTGGCCCTGCTTTATGGGGAGTAATTGGAAGAAAAGTTGGATCCGTTGGTGAATATAAATATTCAAAAGCAATGGGTGGGTTTGGTAAAAATTGGAATTTTGAGGCAATGAATAATTTTTTAATTAAACCAAAGAATTATATAAAAGGAAATAAAATGGCCTTTGCGGGCATTTCAAAGGAAAAGGATAGAGCCTCTCTTATTCTTTACCTAAATGAACAAAGTGATTCTCCTTTGCCATTGCCTTAATTATTTAAACACCATTCAATAATACTTTTTTGTATATGTATTCTGTTTAAGGCTTCTAACCAAACAGCTGATTGTTTGCCATCAATAACTTCGTTGGTCACTTCCTCTCCTCTTCTGGCTGGAAGACAGTGCATAAAAATTGAATCTTTATTTGCTTTTTTCATAATTTTATTACTCACCTGATAAAGTCTGAGCGTTTTTTTCTTTTTCTCTTTATTAATTTTGTCACCCATTGAAATCCATTTATCTGTAATAACACAATCTGCAGAGCTCACCGCATCTATGGTGTCTTTGGTAACAGAAATATTTCCCTTATTTTTTTTAGCCCATTGCAAAATATTTTTGTTTGGTTCAAATCCTTTGGGACAAGCAATATGTAATTCAAAATCGAATTGAACTGCAGCTTCGATTAATGAATAAACAACATTGTTGCCGTCTCCAAGCCAAGTAATTTTTTTATTTTGTATCGGTCCTCTTAATTCTTCAAAAGTCATTATATCCGACATGATTTGGCATGGATGACTTAAATCGGTTAATCCATTAATAATTGGAATGTTTAAATATCTTGAAAAATCTTCAACTTTTTTGTGAGCATCTGTTCTCAACATTACAATATCCGCATATTGAGATAAAATTTTTGCTGTGTCATGTAAACTTTCATTGCCGATTCCATAGTGAATTTCATCAGGATTTAATATTAATGACTTTCCCCCTAGTTGTTTAACCGCAAGGTCAAAAGAAATCCTAGTTCTTGTTGATGGCTTTTCAAATAACATAATTAATATTTTGCCATCTAATGGTGCATCTGCATCTATAGAATTTTTTTTAAGATTGGCTCTATTTTTTTTTCTTAATTTTGCATTATCAATAATAAATCTCAATTCCTTCTTGGAAATATCTGATATATTTATGAAATTTCTCATAACTAGCTCATTTCCTTACAAGTTTCGTTGATTTTGCTAATGGCCTCATCAATTTCTTTTTTTGAAACAATTAATGCTGGAAATAATCTTATCACCTGTTCTTCTGCTTTCACGACTAGCATTTTATGTTTCATAAGAGTTTCAATAAACTTTGCGTTATCAACTGCCAATTTTAAACCTTTCAACAATCCTCTGCCTCTAACCTCCAAAATAATTTTTGAATATTTTTTTTTAAGACCAATTAGCTCCCGATTAAAATATTTAGATATTTTTTTAACATTATCTAAAAATCCATCTTGTAAAATTATATCTAATACACCGTTTCCAACTGCCATAGCTAAAGGATTTCCACCAAATGTTGATCCATGGGTTCCGGGTGTCATCCCAACGGATATCTTTTTTGTAAGTAAACAAGCTCCTAATGGAAAACCCCCGCCAATTCCCTTTGCAATCGGTACAATATCAGGAACAATTCCTGATTTTTCAAACGCAAAAAAATCACCCGTTCTTCCTATGCCACATTGGACTTCATCTAAAATTAAAAGAAGATTTTTTTCGTCACATAGCTCTCTTAAACCTTTTAAACAATAATCTGGAACTTCTTTTATTCCTCCTTCACCTAAAATTGTCTCTATCATGATTGCGGCCGTTTCATTAGTTATTGCTTTTTTTAATGATTCGAGATCTGCAAAAGGAACTTGATCAAATCCGTCCACTTTTGGATCAAAACCTTCTATATGTTTTGGATTATTTGCCGCAAATAGTGCAGCGAGAGTTCTTCCATGAAAAGCCCCTTTAAAAGTAATTATTCTTTTTTTATTAGGTTGACCAATTGTATGAAAATATTTTCTAGCAATTTTAATACTAGCCTCGGTAGCTTCTGATCCAGAATTTTGGAAGCACACAAAATCAGCAAAGGTATAATCGGTTAACCTTTTTGCTAACTTTTCCTGTTCGGGAATAACAAACATATTTGATACATGCCAAAGTTTCTTGGATTGTTCTTGAATAATTTTTACCAAATGCTCGTGACAATGGCCTAATGAATTAACAGCAATGCCACTTGCAAAATCTAAATATTGTTCACCCTTTAGATCATAAAGGTAACATCCTTTGCCTTTTGAAAAGGAAATATTTTTCCTTGCGTACGTTCCTAGAACTGAGCTCATATAAATTAAAATTTAATTTTGTATCCTCTTTTGTACAATAGATAAGCGGTAAACCAAATAACAAAAGATAGAATGGTTAGATATGTCATTCCATAAATAACCGATCCATCCGCTGTTCCAATAAATCCATACCTAAAACCATCAATCATATAAAAGAAAGGGTTTAATTCACTTATGGTATGAAGAACTGAAGGAAGTCTGTCTATAGAATAAAAAGTTCCTGACAAAAAAGAAAGTGGTACTATTAAAAAGTTTGTAACGGTTGCCATATGATCAAATTTTTCTGCCCAAAGTCCCGCTACAAAACCTACCGCTCCCAAAATAAAGGAACTTAAAAATGTAAATATAATAACGTGAGTAAAACTGGTAATGGTCATGTCAATAATAAACGAAAAAATAATTATTGAAATAGAAGCTATGATAACGCTTCTACTGCATGCGGCTAGAATAGTGGCGGTCACTACCTCTTCCGCAGATAAAGGTGCAGAAATTGTATCAAAAATAGTACCTTGAATCTTTCCAATCATTATCGATGAAGATGAATGAGAAAATGCTTGTTGAATAACACTCATCGCAATAAGACCAGGTGCAAGAAAATTAATAAAAGGTACTTCCAGTACATTTCCTCTTTCGTTGCCAATAGCTAAAGAAAGAACAAACAAAAATAGCAGGGAAGTAATTAAAGGAGAAAAAAGTGTTTGAATCCAAACATTTATAAATCTTAGAGTCTCTTTTTTATATAGTGTCCAAACACCAATCCAATTTACAAATCCAAATCTTTTTACACCTATTTCATATTTTTTTTCTAATTCAACCATCGCTAATTATATTTATTAGTTTTTTTTGAAAAATTGTTAAAAAACTAAAAAAATATATTGAAAATTCTAAATTTTTGTGTGTAATTAACCTGATATTGTAGATATATAATAAGTTAACACTATATATAGATTGAATAATTTATGAGCTGGACACCAGAAAAAGTAGATAAACTAAAGCAGCTTTGGGGTAAAGGTAATACTGCGGGTCAAATTGCATGCATTATTGGCGGGGTAACCAGAAATGCAGTAATTGGAAAAGCATACCGATTAAATCTTGCTGAAAAAACTATTCAAAAAAAAAATAACTTTAATCAAATTTTACGGCATCAAGAAAATACTCTACAACCTGAAAGAAAAACACGCAGGAGTAGATTTAAATCACTGTTACTAGATAAAAGTTTTGAACCAGAAAATCCAAAATCCTTAGAAGAGCTACATGATGAAATTTGTAGATGGCCTATCGGACATCCCAATGAACCAAATTTTTATTTTTGTGGAAGAGAGTCAATGAAGAATTTTTCCTATTGCAAACTACACGTTTTATATGCATTCCAGCCGAAAAACAAAAAAGAAGATTTGATCGAAAAAGATAAAGATAATGAGGTTCCTCGATTTATCAAAAAAAAAATTAAATCAGCTTAACCTCCATTATGTTTTTTCTTTATTTTTTTTAATTGTTTCATAGTTTAAAATATTATACATGTGGAAGTTTCGCACCAACGATTGGTGAGATAATATAATTTTTTACTGAATTAATTATCGACATAAGCTATATAAAGGTAGTTACAAAATGACTATATGGAGCTAACTTTAATATACACAATCATCGGTTTTGCTCTTGCTGGTTGGTCAGTAATAGCGAATGACTCTATTCAAACTTTAGGTACATTTATTGCCTCTAAACAGAAATGGTTTAAGTGGTACACATTAGCTACTACAGCATCTTTTGCTATGGTCATTACAGTAAGTTATGGATGGTGGTTATATGATGGAGACATTTCATATGGAAGATTAACACAAATTCCTTACCAAAAAATTCAATGGTATCATGCTGTTGCTCCTGGAATATTATTATTACTAACAAGAGTTGGAATACCGGTTTCAACAACTTTTCTAGTATTATCAGCTTTTGCTTCAACGATTGTTTTAGAAAAAATGCTTTTAAAAAGCGTCGTAGGTTATGGGATTGCAGCTGTTGTTGCTTATATTTGCTGGATTGTTATTTCTAAATTCATCAATGAAAAATTCGATGAAATTACCAATAAAAGGAAAATTACTTTTTGGCGTAATTCTGTTTGGATAACCTCAGCTTTTTTATGGGGCACTTGGTTAATGCACGATGTTGCAAACATTGCAGTTTATTTACCAAGACAACTTGATATTTCATTATTAGCTATTGTCCTAATTTATTTTTCAATTCTTCTTTTTTATATTTTTTATATCCATGGAGGACCTATACAAAAAGTTGTTTTAGATAAAACAGGAACTAGATACGCAAGATCAGCAACTATTATTAATACAATTTATGCATTAGTGCTCTATTATTTCAAAGAGTTAAATGACCTTCCTATGTCGACTACATGGGTTTTTGTAGGATTGTTATGCGGAAGAGAACTGGCGATTTCTACAATGAATAAAGAATATAAATTTAAATATGTGTTTCCACTTATCGGTAAAGATTTCATTAAAATGGTCTTTGGTTTAAGCGTATCAGTTGGGATAGTATTAGCGATACATTATATAATTATTCCTAGTGGCTTAGGTTTGTAATTTTCATTTTTCGTTACAATTTTGCGAACTGCCCACCCTTTCTAAAACGCCAAATGTAATTTGGTAATACTGACTCGATAGTTTTAGGGTTAATCTTCAAATCTTTAAGTGTAAGATATTTATTGGTAACAATATTATCATATTTCAACATTTCTACTTGATCGGTGGTTAGTAGAGGCTTGGGTAATAATTGTAAAATCTTTGCTTGAAATCTTGCAAATTTAAATGGGATGGGAACAAGAAACCTTTTCTTATTTATTTCCTTTAATAAAATTTTCATCAATTCTTTAAAAGTAAAAATTTGAGGCCCTCCTAATTCAAAAATATTATTATCAATTTCCTCTTTTTCTAAAACTGCCATAATAGATTTTGCTATATCTCCCACATAAATGGGTTGAAAATAAGTTAGACCTCCGCCAATTAAAGGAAGGACAGGGAAAAATTCAGCTATTGAGGCAAACTTATTAAAAAATTTATCTTCAGGACCAAATATAACCGATGGTCTTAAAATTACAGAACGATTAAAATTATTTATAATATTTTTTTCACCCTTTAATTTTGATTGCATATATTGAGAACTGACTGTTTCGTTAATTCCCAGGGCGCTGATATGAACAAGTTTTTTGATGTTTAATTCACCGCATAATTTGGATAGCAAGTCAGGAAATTTTTCATGAATATCTTCAAACTTTTGTTTTTTAGTTTCATGCAGAATTCCAACAAGATTGATAACTACATCAGAACTCTTTACTAGAATTCTTAATTTTTCTTCATCAAAAAGATTTGCCTTTTCAAGATCTATTTGCCCTGGATTTCCTAGTGGCTTCAAGTACCCGTGTAAATAGGGTGATCGCGTGGCAACAATGATTCGAAAGTCTTTTTTTGTTAGTCGCCTGATTAAATGTCTTCCAATAAATCCACTTGCTCCAAATATACAGGCGACTTTTTCTGGATTTTTTTGCATTTTGTTATTATTAACATTATATATATTTTTAAATATGACAAAAATTTATAAGTTTAAAGGTGATATATCTTCAGATGCGTTAAAAGGATTAGAAAAACACAGTAATATTAGCTTAGATACTGAAGGATCTGGGCTTCAGATACCTCATCGCGATCGATTATCTCTTATTCAGCTTTCTTCTGGAAATAATGACGCCTATATAATCCAACCCAGCCAACAATACCAATGCCCCAATATTGTTAAAATTCTAGAAAACGAAAAAATAACAAAAATAGGTCACTATCTTAGATACGATGTTTTAAATTTACAATATTTTTTAAAGTGCCAAGTAAAAAATATTTGGGACTCGAAAGTTTGCTCAAAGCTCGTTAGAACTTATAGTCAAAATCACGGATTAAAAGATTTAGTTTTTGAATTTTGTGAAGGCAAAAAGCTTAATAAGCAGTATGGGTCGAGCGACTGGAATAAGAGCCTAGATGAGATGACAGATGCTATGCTCCAATATGCCGCTGGGGATGTAATTTATTTACATAAAATAAAAGATGCGTTACATAAAATGTTGGTGAGAGAAAATAGACTAGAACTCTTTGAAAGTTGTATGAAATTTTTACCAAGTCGCATCAAGTTAGATGAAAAATTATTTACCGAAGATATTTTTGCACACTGAAAAATGAATAAAGATATAAAAATCGCAAAGCAAACCATAAACACAGAAATACAAGCGCTCAAAAAATTATTGGCAAGTTTTAATTCTTCTTCTCAATTTCCAAAAGCTGTTAATTTAATTTCTAAAATTAGAGGAAAATGTTTGGTCGTTGGAGTGGGTAAAAGTTATTTATGCGGACTTAAAACTGCTTCAACTTTATCAAGTTTAGGTACACCAAGTGTAGCTTTTTCGGCAAACGATTTGCAACATGGTGGCTTGGGTGCTATTCAGAAAAATCGTGATGTACTGTTGGTATTTAGTGTTTCAGGGGAATCTTCTGAATTAAATAGTATTTTGCAATACGCTAATAGAAACGATATTCCAGTTATTGGCGTGAGTTGTAAACCCTCTTCAATGCTACTTCGTTATTCTACAATCAAAATTTTATTACCAAAAGTCGTAGAATCAGGCCATAGTCTAGCCCCAACATCATCAAGTTTAAACTTTCTTTCTTGGGGAGACTCGCTTGCTATATCCTTAATGAAAAGAAAAAAATGGACGAATAAAAAATTTGTAGAACACCATGCCGGAGGATCTCTGGCCACAGCTTTGATTCAAGTAAGAGAAATAATGACAAAAGGAAAAGAAATTCCACTTATTTCTTCAAACAAAACGATGAGAGCCGCAATAACCGAAATGAACAAAAAAAAACTTGGAATAGTTTGTGTAAAAGACAAAAGTTCAATAATGCTACTAACAGATGGAGATATTCGAAGACACTCCAATAATTTATATAAAAAAAAAATCGTAAAAGTTGCAACTAAAAATCCAACCTGGATTGCGGATACAGATACTGCACTTTCTGCAATTAATAAAATGAATACCAAGGGTATAACGTCTCTTTTAGTTGCAAAAAAAAAGGATATCAAAAAAAAGGTTAAAAGACTGGTGGGTGTCCTACATATGCATACTGCTTTGGCACTAGGAATTAAATGAAAAAAAATAGAGTTATTCAGTTTTCTCTTGTAGTAGTAATTATAATACTTTTTTTTACTACTTACTATTCTGGCGATAAAGATAAAATTGTTGACGCTAATAAAGATAGTTCCACTGAAAAAGCTAGTAAATTAACAGAAAAAACAAGTAATCTTATAGAAAATGTAAATTACACTGGAACTAACAATAAAGGAACTTTTTTCGAATTAAACGCAGCCATAGCTGAGATAAAATATGACGAACCTAACTTATCCCGACTTCAAGATGTTTTTGTTGTTATCAGACTAAGAAATTTGAGAACAATACATGTCCAATCTGATAAAGCTGTTTTTAACAGAATATCCAATGATTGCGAATTTTTTGGAAATGTTAAAATTACTGAACAAGACAACATTATAACTAGCGACAATTTAGATTTTTATAACTCCAAAAATTTTTTACAGGCATATAATAATGTCAAATATAGTGGTATGAAAGGAGCTTTAATCGCAGATAAAGTGGACGTGGATCTTTTGAAAAACGAAGCTAATATTTTTATGTTCAAAAAAAATGATAAAGTAAAGGTAAAATATAAAAACTAGCTATGTCTTCTGTAAAGAAATTTAGAATATTAAAATTTAAATCCAAAAAACCGCCAATTTTAAGTGTCAAAGGAATCTCTAAGTCAATTAATAAAGTACCTATACTAAAAAATATTAACCTTAATATTTCCAAAGGAGAGCTCTATGGGCTTCTTGGACCTAACGGAGCAGGAAAATCAGTGACCTTTAACTGTCTTCTTGGAGTCATGAAAATTGATCAAGGAGATATATATGTGGAAGGAACAAAGATTACCGCCCTTCCTATCCACGAACGCGCTAAACGGTTCGGCATATCATATGTGAGCCAAATGGATAGTGTATTTCGTGGCCTTTCATGTGAAGATAACTTGAGAGCGATTGCTGAGATAATAATAAAAGATAAAGCAAAACAAGAAACTATCGTTCAAGAATTGTTGTCAGAGTTTAATTTAAATCACGTAAAAAAACTAAAGGCCGACGTTTTGAGTGGTGGTCAACGCAAAAAATGTATTATTGCTCGCGCTTTGATTAACAGTCCAAAACTATTATTATTAGATGAACCTCTTGGCGCTGTCGATCCAATATCAATAGATATGATTAAAAAGATAATTGTTGATCTCCAAGTTAAACGTGGTGTCAGCGTTCTGATAACTGATCATAACGCACAGAATGTTTTAAGCATTGTAGATTATTGCAGTTTAATTGTAGATGGAGAAATTATTTGTAATGGTCGACCACATGAAATAGTTAAGGATCAGCAAGCACGAAAATTTTATTTCGGGGAAAACTGGTAATTTAAAATATATAATTACAGTATTAAACTTAGATGAAATCTTTTTCAATTATAGTTGAAAAAAAAATAAACAGATTTAATAAATCTATATTTGTTCCCGGCGATAAATCCTGTTCGATTAGATATTTTTTTTTAGCTTCACAAGCTTATGGTCTTTCTAAAGCAAAAGGAATTCTTGAATCCGAAGACATATTTTCAACCATAAAAGCTTTAACCAAGCTCGGTGTTCGCATAATTAAAAAAAATAATACTTGGTTTGTATGGGGAAATGGTTTGAATTCTTTAAAAACTAAGGATAATATTTCAATAGATTGCGGGAATTCAGGCACACTTTCTAGGTTTATATTATCAATTTTATCTACCTATCCCCAAAAAATTAAAGTGTACGGGGACCGTTCGCTCAACAAGAGACCCATGGATCGAATAATGAATCCTTTGGAAAAATTGGGCGCTTTTTTTCAAACTAAAAAAAAAGTAAAGAGAACTCTCCCTTGCTATATAACCGGAAGTGAGATGCCGATTAAAATTGACCATGAAGAAAAAATTGGTAGCGGTCAAATTAAAGGAGGGCTGATTCTCGCGTCACTTGGATGTCCGGGAATCTCAACGATCAAGGAATTCAAAAATAAACAATCGAGGAACCATACCGAAAAAATGCTAAAGTTTGCAGGAGCTGATATTATTAAAATTAAAAAATTTAAAAATTACAATCTAATCTCTATTAAAGGACAAAAAGATTTTAAAGCATTTAATTTAAATGTAGGCGGCGATTTTTCCTCTGCTTCATTTTTTATTTTACTAACTTTGTTAAGTAAAAACTCTCGACTTAAAATCAAATCTGTAAACCTAAATCCCACACGTCTTGGAGCATTAAAAATTTTGAAAAAGATGGGAGGCAAAATTACTCTTCAAAATATTAAGTTTCAATGTGGAGAAAGAATTGGAGATATAACGATAAAAAGTAGTAATTTAAAACCAATTAATTGCCCAGCTTCTATTGTTCCTCTTGCTATCGACGAAATGCCTTTGATATTCTTGGCGGCTTCGTTTGCAAATGGAATATCAAGTTTCAGAGGTTGCGGTGAATTAGAAAAGAAGGAGTCGCCGAGATTGAGTCTGATGAACAAAATGTTAGTTCAAATTGGAATTAGAACAAAATTAAAGGATCGTGACTCTATAAAAATATATGGCAACCCTAATTTAAATTTGAATAATAAGATTTACAAAATAAAAACAAGTTATGATCATAGATTAAGCATGGTCGGTATCGTTTTGGGATTAAAATTGGGAGGAAAAATTATAGTGGAAGATTGCCACTCTATCGCTACAAGTTTTCCAAATTTTCTAAATTTGATGAAACAACTAGGTGCAAGATATGAAATTATTAAATAATATTAAGTTATTAATTGCTGCCGATGGAGGGGCGGGTTCAGGAAAAACAACGGCCAGTAAATTAATTGCAAAAAAATATGGTCTTAAACTTCTAACTTCTGGTCTTTTGTATCGTTTTGTTGCCTATAAACTTCTTAAAACTAAAAAAATAAAATCTAGAAATTTATTTTTAAAGAAAATTACAAAAAAAATTGCCTCGAAAGATTTAAAAAATAGAAATTTATTTGACACCGAAGTAACCAAATATACTTCAAAAATCGCAAAAATTAAAAGAATTCGAAATCTTTTAAAAAGCTATCAAATAAATTTTGCTAAAAATAGACTTTGTATTATAGAAGGTCGTGACATTGGCACCGTTATAATTCCAAAAGCAGATTTAAAACTATTTTTTAAATGTTCTTTAAATACCAAGGCAAAAAGAAGATTTGAAGAATATAGAAAAACAAATAAAAAGATTTCATTTAATGAGGTAAAAAAGGCAATAAAATTGCGAGATTCAAATGATTCAAAAAGAAAAATAAGCCCTTTAAAACCCGCAAAAGATGCTGTAATTGTTGACACCTCGAAAATAAATAAGAAACAAATGTTAACAAAACTTTCGAAGATTATAGAAGAAAAATTAAAAGAAATGTATGGAAGAAATTTATAAAGATTTAAGCTCACCAAAAAGTAAGGAATTTGAAAAATTATTAAATACCGAATTTTCAAAATCGCAAATTTCTGAAGGAAAAATTGTGAATGGTACAATTACAAAAATTACAAATAAACTTATTTTTCTAGAATTGCCAGGAGCCAAGTCTGAAGGAACTTTAGATATTAGTGAAATGAAACTTTTAAAAGAAGAAGAAAACTTAAAAGTGGGTTCAGAAATATCTGTCTTAGTCGTAAAACTAGAAGATAAAAAAGGTGACTTAGTAATCAGCAGAGAAAAGGCTAAAAAAATAAAGAGCTGGAAACAACTTGAAAAAGCCTTTGAAAATAATAAAGAAGTTCAGGGGCGGATTATTTCTAAAATAAAAGGTGGTTTTGTGGTTGATGTTCAGTCCTCTATGTGTTTTTTGCCAGGAAGTCAAGTTGATCTCAAACCTCAAAAAAATATTAATCACCTAATGAAAGAACCCTTAAAGTTCATGATTGTAAAATGTGATAAGGTTCGAGGCAATATTGTAGTGTCTAGAAGGGCAGTCCTAGAAAATATAAAGAAAGCCAGCAAAGAAGAGGTGTTAAGCAAATTTAATGAGGGCGATATTGTTGAAGGAATAGTTAAAGGAACAACTGATTATGGTGTCTTTTTTGATTTAAACGGAATTGATTGCATGACACATATTAATGAATGTTCTTGGAGTCGAATTGGCCATCCTGAAGAATTATTTACGATCGGTCAAAAACAGAAATTAAAAATCATTAAAATTGATACTGAAAATAAAAAAATTTCAACTTCAGTAAAGATGTTAACACCTGATCCATTTGATGCTAAAATAAACAATTATAAAGTTGGAGAAATTTATCCAGCAGAAGTACGTAAGATAACTGATTACGGAGTTTTCCTATCTCTTGAAGAGGGATTGGAAGGTTTATGCCATCAATCAGAACTAACCCACATTAAAAATAATATTTCAGCAAAAAAACTTTTATCCCTTTCTCAAAAGATTGATGTGATGATCATGGAAATTGATGTTAAAAAAAGAAGAATTTCTTTATCACATAAAAACACCCAACCTAATCCTTGGAAAAAATTTGAAAAAGAATTTCCAGTTGGTTCCAAAGTTGAGGGAACAATAAAAAATATTACAGAGTTTGCCCTCTTCATTAATATCAATGATTTCAATTTAGATGGAATGATTCACTATAAAGATATTTCTTATGAAGAATCGGTAGAGGAACTTGAAAAATATAAAAAAAATGACCCGATAACAGCCAAAGTTTTGGAACACAATCAAGAAAAAATAAGATTGGGCTTGAAACAACTCTTGCCAGATCCAATGGATTATTTCAAAGACAAAAAAAAGAAGAAAGATATTATAACCGTTATCGTCCTTGAAACTTTAGATAATGGTATTAAAGTTAAACCAGACGGCTGTCCGATAAAAATATTAATTAAAAAAAACCAAATTGCAATAGATAAGGAAGATCAAAGAGCTAATCGTTTTAATAAAGGCGACAAAGTAGATTGTATGTTGCTAGATTTAGATTTAGAAAAAAGAAAAATATCTTTATCAATTAAAATGCTTGAAGAAGAACAAGCTAAGGAAGCTATTAAAAAGTATGGATCTGTTGACTCGGGTAGGGCTCTTCCTTTTGCTGATCTTCCTAAAGCTCTCAAGAAAAAAAGTAAAAAAGAAGAAAAATAAAATTGAGTTTTGTTAAAAATCGAATATTAGACCAATTAGCCAATTCTTATCCCAATTTTCTTAGACGAGATCTAGAAAAAGCCCTAAACCTTGTATTGGATGAAATAATCAAAACAATTGCCAAAGGTGATAATGTTCAAATTAGAGGGTTTGGTTCCTTTAAAAATAGGAAGCTAAAAACGAGAATCGGCAGAAACCCCAAAGATGGATCAAGAATACAGATTCCTGCTAAACAGGGTGTGCATTGGAAAATAAGCAAGGAACTTTTTCAAAAATTAAATCAGGACACAAAACAAGATGAATAAAATTATTCTCGCTTTGGATACAACGGACCTTCATCAAGCTTTGGAAACCACAAAAAAAATAATAGATAAAATTTTTACAGTAAAATTAGGTTTAGAATTTTTTAATGCAAATGGAAAAGGTGGAATTCAAAAATTTAATAACATAGGAGTCAACAATTTAATGCTGGATCTTAAATTGAAAGATATACCTCAAACTGTTTACAAAGCAATAAAAGCGCTGGACGGTATTAAATTTGGTTTCTTAACAATTCACGCTCAAGGCGGTAAAGCAATGATAGAAAAAGCTAAAAAAGCAGCTAGTGAAATTGAATCTCAACCTAAAATTTTAATGGTAACTATTTTAACTTCTTTAAATGATAATGACTTAAAAATTATGGGCAACAACAGTGGCGTCATGCAGCAAGTTGAGCGTTTCGCAAAAATAGCCAAGGAAATGGGAGTTGGTGTAGTTTGTTCCGGACATGAAGCCAAAACGGTTAGAAAAATTCTTGGTTCCAATCTCCAAATATTTACTCCAGGGGTACGTATGCCTAACGATAATAGTCATGATCAACAAAGAATCTGTACTCCTTTGGAAAGTATAAAAAATGGATCTGATAAAATAATTATGGGAAGAAGTTTGATAAAAGGAAATATTGAGGAAAACTTAAATCAAGTAGCAGAATCGATAAAAACATAAACATATGCCAATAGAGTTAAAAATCTGCGGCATAAACTCTAATAATATCATCAAAACAATTGTTCGAAGCGGAGGATGTCAATATTTGGGATTTATTTTTTATCCTCCTTCTCCAAGAAATTTATCAATCGCAGAATCCAAAAAACTTACCTCTATTGTACCTAGTCACATTAAAAAAGTTGCTGTTTTAGTAAAACCAGAAAATGATTTTGTTGAAAAAATTAAAGATCAATTTGACTATCTTCAGGTATATGAAACCTCTCCATCTAAAAGTAAAACATTAAAACTGATATCCAACAAAAAAATTATTCAGGCTATTAAAGTAAAAAAAGAAGAAGACATAAATTTATATAAACAATACATGGGTATTGCGGATGAATTTCTATTTGATTCTTCCGCTATGGAAAAAAGTTCTATTTTTAATTGGAGTTACTTGAAAAATATTGAAATTAATGAGTGGTTTCTCGCTGGGGGAATAAATATAAACAATCTTGAAAAAGCATCAAAAATTTCAAAAAAAATTGATATTTCTTCAGGTTTGGAAGATAATCCTGGAGTAAAATCTTCTAAAAAGGTTTCAGATTTTTTGCTGAAGGTAAAAAAATTGTGATGAAATTAAAAAAGGGTAAACTTCTAATTGACCAACACGACAAAAATGGTTTTTGGGGAGGAAAATTTGGTGGAAATTTCATACCTGAAACTTTAAAAAAACCTATAGGAGATCTCACTGTTTTATTTGAAAAACTAAGGAGAGATAAAAATTTTTTAAAAGAAAGAGATTATTATTACACTAACTGGGTTCATAAAGGTCCTACTCCTTTTATAAAATTAGAAAATTTAACCAAATATTTAGGTGGTGCGCAAATTTGGGCTAAGGTTGTATCAGAAGCAAGGGGTGGAGCTCATAAGATATACGGGGCAATCACAGCAGCAATGTTGTGCAAACGAATGGGGAAAAAATTTTTGGTTACCGATACTGGTGCCGGTTATAACGGAAAAATGTTCTCAATAGCCGGAAAACATTTTGGGTTAAAAGTTAAAGTATTTATGGGTTTTAAAGATATTTTAAGGCAAAAGCCTAACTGTGATGCCATGAGAGCTAATGGTGCGGAGATTGTTCCTGTTTATACAGGAAGCCAAACTTTAGTTGATGCTGTTTCTGAGGTTATGAGGTATTGGGTATCAAATAATGATACAACTCACCTGGGAGTTGGCTCGACAGTTTCTAGCAATATATTTGTGAAGATATGCGGATGGAGCACTGCACAAATTTCAAGAGAGTTAAAAAAACAAATTTTAGATGAATTTGGAAAATTTCCAAAAAAAGTTAAGCTCTTGAATTGTGTCGGAGGCGGTTCATCGGCGTATGGACTATGGAGTGAGTTCATTGATTTTAGTAAAAGACAATTTGATTTTATCGGAATAGAAGCTGCAGGTCCAAAAAACTCAAAACTCCATGCGGCTCCTTTAAGCATGGGTGCTAAACTGGGTGTCCTCCATGGATCAATGGCATACTGTTGTCAAGACAAAGAGGGACAAATTAATAAAACTGAATCTATTAGTGCAGGTTTAGATTATCCTGGCGTTTCTCCTCTCCATTGCTATCTAAAAGATGCAGGGCGCGCGCACTATGTGGCACGTACAGACGAAGATGCTTTGGAGGCTTATAAGACAGTTACAAAATATGAAAAACTAAACCCTAGTTTAGAGCCATGTCATGCATTTGCAGAAGCAATAAAAATAGCTCCTAAACTAAGTAAAGAAACAATTTTAATCGTAAACTCATGTGGAGATGCTTTGAAAGATAGAGATATTTTAAGACAAAGATTAGGAAAATTGAAATGAGTATATCACCAATTAGTTTGGCATTTAAAAAATGTAAAGAGGAAGGGAGACCAGCGTTACTTACTTATACGGTGGCTGGAGATAATACTAAAAAAAAATCATTAGAAATATTAAATTCAATTTCAAATCATGCAGATATATGTGAAATAGGATTCCCTCATAATACTCCTATAGCTGACGGGGGACAAATTCAAACATCTGCTTACCGTGCAATTAAAAATGGCATTAGGATGAAGGATGTTTTTCAAATTGTTAAAAATTTTAAAAAAAATAAAAATGTGAAACCTGTCATTTTGATGGGTTATTACAACATGATTTATCAATATGGTGAAAATAAATTTTTAAAAAAATGCAAACAAATCGGTGTAAATGGCCTGATTGTTGTTGATCTTCCATGGCCAGAAAACAGAATTATCGCAAAAAAATGTAAAAAAAATTCCATTAATTTTATACAGCTCTTATCTCCAACAACTTCTAGAACAAGAATGAAAAAAATTATAAAGGATTCTCATGATATGATTTATTATATCAGTATGCTTTCAACTACCGGAGGCAAGCTCAAAGTTTCTCCAAAAGAAATTTTGGAAAATTACAATAAAATTAAAAAAATAAATAAATCTAAAAATTTGGTGATCGGTTTTGGAATTACAATTAAAACCATTTCTTCATTAAAAAAAGCTGATGGTCTAGTAGTCGGAAGCGCACTATGCAAAGAAATTTCAAAATCAATCAAAAATAGACAAAATCCTGTCACAAATGTAAGTAATATGGTAAAAAATCTAAGGGCGAAATTGTCATGAATTGGATTACAAAATTTATAAAGCCTAGACTTAAAACTCTACTTAAAAAAAGACAACCAAAACTTGGTGAGACCGGTCTGTGGACCACATGTGTTTGCCAACAACTAATTTATAAAGAAGATCTCCATAACAATTTTTTTGTATGTCCTAAGTGTGAAACGCACCAAAAAATCTCGTGTCGAGATCGATTCAAAATTTTCTTGGATAATGGTGAATATGAGATTATAAAAACCCCTTCGCCACCCGATGATCCATTAAATTTTGTTGACACAAAAAAATATACTGCTCGATTAGCTGCTGCAAGAAAACTAACCAATCAAGATGATGCTATTATGATTGCTAGTGGAAAATTAAAAGGAATCAATATAACAGTTGGAGCCCAAAACTTTTCATTCATCGGAGGATCGGTTGGTTCTGCTTCAGGAGAAGCTTTTATTTGCGCAGTCCAACATGCAATTGATAATCAAACACCTTTTATATTTTTTACCTGTTCCGGAGGACAACGCATGATGGAAAGTGCAATAGCACTTCAGCAGATGGCTAGAACTGTTTTGGCGGTCAATGAACTTAAAAAAAATAACATTCCTTATATTGTTGTTTTAACCAATCCCACAACGGGAGGGGTTTCGGCCTCTTGGGCTATGATTGGAGATATTCTTATCGCAGAGCCGAAGGCAACAATTGGTTTTGCTGGAAAGAG
>Ga0187827_10001314_pt1 | contig 36901 bp, 26 predicted proteins | sample ETNtaG_39_FD_167969 | JGI IMG/M metagenome (GOLD analysis project Ga0187827, IMG submission 167969) | Marine microbial and viral communities from oxygen minimum zone, Eastern Pacific Ocean - ETNP2014_SV_150_PacBio MetaG (Illumina Assembly) | ecosystem: Environmental > Aquatic > Marine > Hypoxic...
TTGCAGAATATTTACTTGTATTAGGATTAGGATCAAGCCCAAGGTCCATTGGCACGTGTCCCATGTGTTCCACTCCGCCGCATAAAAACACGTCACCCTGTCCACACATAATCGACATAGCGGCTGTGTGCACAGCAGTCATCGATGATCCGCACAAACGATTAACAGTCTGTGCAGAACAAGTATGAGGCAAGGGAGTCATCAACGAAACAAAACGTGCGATATTAAATCCCTGTTCCTTTGTCTGATTAACGCAACCCCAAATTACATCTTCGACATCCTCAGGATTCAATTCCGGGTAACGACTTAGTAACTCATTAATTAATGCCGCTGATAAATTTTCCGCACGTACATTCCGGAACATTCCGCCTTTCGAACGTCCCATTGGAGTTCTAACAGCATCTATAAATACAGCTTCTTCCATAATACCTCTTTCAATTTGTTAAAGTTCGGTGATGTTTTTTCTCTATATATCAAGTTTGATTGGTCTTGTATATACGTGACCATTTTCTTTACTCATTCATAATCAGCAAATAACAGGTCACACAATCGGATGAAAAAGCTTTCCATCTTTTGCCATTTTCATAATTTGTTCAGTCGGTGCATAGACTTTTCCCAGCCCTTTGTGCTTTTCGGCACGCTGAAGCATTTCATTCAAACCAACTGTATCAGCCCAGCGGAAAATTCCTCCGCGGAAAGGTGGAAAACCAAGTCCGTAAATCAGTCCCATGTCAACTTCAGTTGGAGTTTCCACAATGTTATCTTCTAAACAGCGTGAACTTTCCATCAACATAGGAAGCATCATGCGGTCGATTATATCTGCGTCACTGACACCTTCACCGCTGCCTACACCCAATTCCTTGATAAAATCAGCAACGCCGGGATTTACCTCTTTTTTGGGTCTGCCCTTTTTATCTTTGCTGTGGATGTAAAAACCATTATCGTTTTTTTGCCCGTACCATTCATTCTCATACATTTTGGAAATGATAGTCGGTACATCCTGACTCATCCGATCCGGAAATCCTTTAGCCATTACTCCACCAGCGTGAAATGCGGTGTCAATACCAACAACGTCCAGCAAAAAGGCCGGTCCCATCGGCCAGCCAAATTTTTCCATCACTTTATCAATTTTCTTGAAATCCACACCGTCATTTACCAAACCTGCAAAACCGGCGAAATACGGAAACAGCACCCGATTCACTAGGAATCCGGGGCAATCATTAACCACAATCGGACTTTTCCCCATTGCGGCTGCATAAGCTACGGTAGCGGCTATTGTGGATTCACTGCTTTTTTCTCCTCGTATTACTTCAACCAAGGGCATACGGTGAACCGGATTAAAAAAGTGCATTCCGCAAAATTGTTCCGGACGTTTCAAGCCTTGAGCCAGTTTAGTAATGGAAATTGTGGAAGTGTTGGAAGCCAAAATCGCTTTCTCACCGATCAATGACTCAGTTTCCGCCAGTACGACTTTCTTCACACTTTCCTTTTCCACTACTGCTTCAACGATCAAGTCTGCATCTGCCAGATTTTCATAAGAAAGTGTCGGTGTAATTCCAGTTAAAACCTGTGCCATTTTATCCGCTTTCATGCGTCCGCGTTCCACACGTTTCTGCATGATTTTAGTTGCTTCATTCATCCCCAAATCTAGTTGAGACTGCGCAATGTCTTTCATGGCGATTGGAATTCCTTTGTATGAAGACTGATAAGCAACTCCTCCGCCCATTATGCCTGCACCAAGAACTGCCGCACGATTAACAGGTTCTGCTATTTTTGTAGAACTTTTAGCTTTTTTCTTGAGCAATTGATCCCCTAAAAACAAGCCGATCAAAGCTGTTGCTTCCGGAGACTTTGCCAACTCCGCAAATCCTTCTGCTTCTATATCCAGTGCACCCTCCAGCGGAAACCTCGCGCTGGCCTGCATAACTCCGACAATTGTTAAGGGTGCAGGATAATTCGGCCCTGCTTTTCCGGCTATAAAAGCTCTTGCGGTTTCAAAAACCATCAGAGACTCATTTTCATTGAGCTTTAAGGGTTGCTGTTTTTCCGCACGTTTTGCCTGCCAGTCTAACTCTCCGCTGATCGCTTTGTTCAGCAGATCCAGAGCTGCATCCCGCAAAATATCGTGTTCAACAACTGCATCTACTGCACCTATTTCCTGCGCTTTTTCCGGAGAATTTTCTGTTCCACCCGCAATCCATTCCAACGCACTGTCTGCACCAACCAGTCTCGGCAAACGTGATGTTCCTCCAAAACCGGGCAGCAATCCAAGCTTTACTTCAGGCAGTCCAACTTTTGCTTTGCTTGATGCTACCCGATAAGTACACGCCAGCCCAATTTCAAAACCACCACCAAGCGCATAGCCGTTAATTGCACATACACTCGGAAATTCCAAGTTTTCCAGATCAGAAAATACTTTTTGCGCATCCTTGACCCAGTTTATCAATTCGTCTTGAGGCACTTGAAATCCTTTTAGAAATTCAGTAATGTCTGCACCAACAATGAATACCCCCTTAGCACTGCTAACCAACAGCCCCCTTACTGATTTATCTGCAGCCAATTGAGTGACTACTTCTCGAAGTTCTTCAAGAGAGTTTTGATCAAACTTATTGACTGATTCACCCTGTGAGTCAAATATTAGTTCAACTATATTGTTATCCAGATTAAGGCACTGAACTGCCTGACCTTTGTATTCCATAAGTTCTGCTTGTATAAAAATAGTTTAAAAAGTAATATCCAGCGCATCGAAGTTTTGCTTTTTGCCTCCTGCAAGCAACGCCTCAAATTGCGGAATTATGCCGTCCACAAAATAACGTGTAGTTTTTATTTTGTTTGCATAAAAAAGTGCCCCCTCGTTATCCTCCAAAAAAGCTGAAAACTCAAGTTCACCGATTCCTTTTTCCGATTTAATTTGAGCTAATTTTTCTGCAGCTACAACTGCTTGCTCCAGCAATAAAGAGCCTGCAGTTACTGAGGAAAAAAACATCAAAAAAGGTGTCGCATAAAGCGCGACACCTTCCATACCATGGGTCTTTATAACTTCCTGAGAGCCCATAGATGTTTCGTAAAGTGTTTCACAGTACGCTTCAAATGTTTTTATTACTTTGCCCAGTTCAGGATGTTCACTGTGTTTCCCAATCAATTGGCTGAACCGTTCCATCATTTGCTGAAATAACATTCCACCCTGTTGGAGCATTTTACGGCCTACTAAATCCAAAGCCTGTATATCTGTGGTTCCTTCGTAAATCGGAGCAATTCTGGCATCACGAAAGAGTTGTTCCAGCGGAAAATCTTTGGTGTAACCCACTCCACCAAGTACCTGGATTCCTGTACGTACCACATCAAGACCAACTTCTGTACACCAGCCTTTGCACATTGGCAAAAGCAAATCAACCATGTTTTGTGCTCTTTGTTTTTCCTCATCTGTTTTTGCTATTTGCTCAAGATCAAATTGAAATGAAGTAAAATAAAGCAATGCTCGCATGGCTTCGACATTGGCTTTCATATTAATAAGATTAAGCCTTACCGCCGGATGATTTACAATTGAAACCTTTGGTGCTTCCGGATCACTGATTTTTGAAATATGTGTACCCTGAACACGTTCCTGCGCATAAGTTTTTGCATTTTCGTAAGCTGCTCCGCCCAGGGACAAACCAATAAGTCCTGTATAAATTCTGGCACCATTCATCATCAGGAACATCGAAGACATTCCCTGGCCTTCTTCTCCTATAATCCAACCCATGCAATCATCATTTTCTCCAAAATTCAAAACCGCGGTTGGACTGGCATGGATTCCCAGTTTATTCTCAATTGAAGCAACAGTGACATCGTTCCAGTCTCCTGGAGTTCCGTCATCATTCACCCGTGTATATGGAACCGCAAACAGGCTTAGGCCTTTGGTACCGTCCGGTGCACCTTTGACCCGTGCCAGAACAGCATGAATCACGTTTTCACCTAAATCATTGTCTCCGGAAGAAATCCAGCACTTTGAACCTTTAATTTTATAAGCACCATCCCCAATTCCTATGGCACTGGTTGTCCCTGCGCCAACATCGGAACCCGCCTGAGGTTCGCTCAGGCACATCGTTCCAGTGTACTGACCCTGGAACATTTTACCAGCATACTTTTGCTTAAGCGCATCGGAACCAAAGGTATCAATTAATTCTGCTGCCCCGGAGGTCAAACCGAAAAACATGCTCAAACCTAGATTTGCTCCATTCAAGGCTTCATTGATTATCAATCCTAGTGTTGCCGGCGCACCCATTCCTCCGTATTCCTGAGATACCCTCATGGTCGCCCATCCCATTTCATAAGCCTGTTGATAAGGTTCATGGAGGCATTTCGAAACTTTGACACGTCCGTCTTCAATCCGACAACCTTCGCGGTCACTTTCGGCTCTTGTTGGAGAAACAACGTCAATCGCAAAACGGATACCTTCCTGAACCATCATATCAAGAGTATCTACATCAAATTCGGAAAATTTTTCTGACTCACTGAGTTGTTCGATAGGCAGCCATTCCTTCATGGCAAAACTAATGTCACGCAGATCAAGAGTTAGTTCTGTACTGCTCATAATATTTCATTAAATTTAAAAGATGTGGCGATGTATTAACAGTTCTATTGAACGCTGCAAACTAGTAATAGAATACCCTGATTTTAGTGGATAGGAAAGTCAAATTCTGCATCAGACAAAAATGAATGTTGATATTCAAATATCTGCCGATGACTCACAAGGTATTAAAGCTAAACTGTAATTTGGGACACTTTGTGCAAAAGTATATAGAGTGCTCATTTTATTGACACAAAAGAAGTTTACAACTTAGAGATAAACTCAGATTTACATTTTTCTTTCAACTAAATTTTTCAATGTCCCTTAGATCAATCATAGATTCTGCCCGGCGTAAACCACACTCTTTGAAACACCAATTTCGCTGGAAACTGGTGCCGCGTTTTATTTGGAAGTCTGTACAGTCTTTTCACATTACTCTACTGGTTTGGGGTCTTGTTACAGTCGGCTGTATTTTTTACCTGTCACAATGGATGAATTACCGCCAGGTGGCACACAGGGTTGATTCGCTGGAAAATCAGCGCTCATTTTTAGTTAGCAAGCTGGAATTGCTCGAAGTTGAAATCAGCTATCTTACCCGACCTCAACGCTTGGAAGTTCTGGTGAAGAACACAATGCGCATGACATCTCCAAACCCTGCACAATATCGACTTTCCTGGGTTGATGTCAGCAGTGTCGACTAAGATAAAATGAATCGATCACCACGTTTTCAACTTTACAGTTTCAAAACACGACTTCTTACAGTACTTGTTGCATTTATCTTATGTTTTCTTGCAGTTTTGGGCAGGGTCTTTTATTTACAGATTCTGAAAGCAGACTATTACACTGATAAAGCAAAGTCCCAACATGAACGTACAGTCACTCTGGAACCTCGCCGCGGAAGAATTTTAGACAAGAACGGCAGGATACTGGCCGTTTCAATTCAGTTGAAATCACTTTTTGCCAAACCAGGCCAGATTGATTCCCCAACACGGGCAGCAAGATTACTTTCACCTATACTTAATACTCCATACCACAAACTGCTGATTGAGCTAAAATCTAAAAGTAATTTTGTCTGGATCAAACGCAAATTGCCGCCGGACCAGACGAAACAGGTACAGAAGCTGAATTTAAGCGGAATTGGTTTTATTGAAGAGTTTCGGCGTTTCTATCCTAATGGTAATTTTGCCGGACAACTTTTAGGTTACACAGGAATTGACTCGCAGGGACTGGAAGGTGTGGAGAACAAATATGAGTCTCTACTGGCAGGAAAACCTGCGGCTTATATCGTGGAAAAAGAAGGTATGTACCGCACTGTTCCTCTTTCCAATATTCCCAAAATAATACCCGATCAATATGCTCTGCACTTGACGATAGACAGCACGATTCAACATTTTGCGGAAAAAGCACTTCGCGATGGAGTAATAAAAACACGTGCAGACCGGGGAAGCGTAATCGCACTGCACTCTAAAACCGGGGCAATCCTGGCAATGGCAAGTTATCCCGGATTTGATCCAAACCGTTATCAGCAATACAGCAGGGCACTTCAACTCAATCGTACTACAACTTCAGGGTACGAACCTGGTTCTACTTTTAAAATGGTCACAATTGCGGCAGCACTTAATGAAGGAATGATTTCTCCTGATCAGGAATTTTTCTGTGAAAACGGTAAATATAAGATCGGCAGAAATCTGGTCCGCGATACATCTCCGCATGGAATAATGACACTGAAGCAGGTATTAAAGAAATCCTCCAATATCTGCGCAGCAAAAATTGGTATGAGCATGTCTCCTGCTAAATTTCATGAATATATTTTACGTTTTGGTTTTGGACAACGGCCTAACTCCGGCGTTGCGGCAGAAGCTTCCGGAAGAGTCATTTCTCCTAAAAAGTGGCAGACGATCGATCATGCGAATATATCTTTTGGTCAGGCAATTCTCGTTTCACCTTTGCAGATGGTGAGCGCAGCTAATGTTTTTGCGAATGAAGGCCAATGGGTTCCTCCATATATTGTTGAGCATTTACGTGATAATAATGGGAAAAAATTGCAGGAAATCAAAGATAATAACGGAAAACTGATACAGAGTTTTGGAAAAGGAGTCAGGAGTGCTGTGGTGGAGGCATCAGTGGCTGCGTTGGTTAAAGAATATCTTGTCTCTGTAACACAGCAAGGTGGAACTGCAGAACAGGCCGCAATTAAAGGTTATCAAATCGCAGGAAAGACCGGGACGAGTCAGATTTACGACCAACAGATGGGTCGATATTCCAACACACGTTACATTGCCTCATTTGTCGGATTTGCTCCGGCTTCTGAACCATTAGTCACAGTACTTGTTGTAGTTGAACAACCGCGGACTTCTTATTACGGAGGAAGTGTAGCCGCACCGATTTTTAAGGAAATAGTACAACGCACATTATTATTCGAAGATGTTTTACCATTTCCGGAAGAAAGCAATACAGACAGTTCCTTTCAGGGCAAAACGGTAAAGCGTTGAGTAAGATCATTATTAAGTTCGCTTTTCATTAACACTTCAAACATTTCATCAGCCTCAGTTCTGCAGAATGTCAACATACCGTAACAGTACGGGAAAATATTATTCGAATTATTTTGAACAAATTATGCCCCATCCGAACCAGCAAGTTGAACTGATATCCGCGCCATCTGAAGAGCAGTCTTGGTTGCCTCTATCATCGAACTCGGACTCGCCTTAAAATGCGGTGCTAAGTCAAAAGCAGTTCCGTGATCCGGAGAGGTACGGATTATCGGCAGACCCAGCGTTATATTCACTGCACGATCGAATCCGTATAATTTTAGTGGAATCAGCGCCTGATCATGATAAAGTGCCACCACGGCGTCAAAACGGCCTTTACGGTGTTCCAGAAAAATTGTATCCGGCGGAAACGGTCCCTCACAGATTATTCCTTTTTTCCGGGCGAGTTCCATTGCAGGTAGAATTATATTTTTTTCTTCATCACCAAATATACCGTTTTCTCCTGCATGAGGATTGATTCCTGGAATACCAAGTTTAGATTTAGCTATCCCCATTCTTTTTAGTCCGGAATCCGTGATTTCCATAACTTCAAGAATAAGTTCAGCTGTGAGTGATTCGAGGGCTTGACGTAATGAGACGTGAAGCGTTACCATGGTAGCACGTAAATCATCAACAGCTAACATCATCACTGAACGCTTTCCATTACTGAAATGTGAAAGCATTTCTGTATGACCCGGAAAAAGGTGTCCTGCTGACTGAAGTGCTTCTTTAGCCAGCGGAGCTGTAACGATGGCGTCAATTATTTTTCGGTTCGCAAAGCCGATTGCACTATGAACAAATTGAAACGCAGATTCACCACCCCAGACAGAACATGTGCCAAGTTCCCATTTTCGAGCTTCTTGAACGGACAAATCGATTACGGGCAGACATAATGAATCCCGGGAATTTTTGGTCAAGTCAACGCTTTTTTCCGAAATTGTTTCAAATGAAAAAGAGAAACCCAAAACTTCATTCATTGCGCTCAGGATTTCAGGGTCCCCAAAAATCAAAGGTTGCCATGCCTGAAAAGGATACATATTTTCCAGGGCACGTAATAAAACTTCAGGCCCTATTCCGTTGGGGTCACCCATCGTCAGGCCGATATTTATTTCTGCTTCGCGTGGCATATTAGCTAATAATTAAAAAAACGTTTATGGATTTGAAAGATAAAGTAGCGCTGGTCACTGGATCCGGAGTTAGGCTGGGACAGGCAATTGCTCAAAAATTAGGTCAATTGGGAATGCGCGTTGTCATACATTATCACCACTCTGAAAAAGGCGCAAAACAAACCGTAAAGCTGCTTCCTGGTGACGAATCACGACATCTTATTCTTCAAGCAGATTTAAAAGATGTTACCGCGATTAAAGAACTTGTCCGTAAAGCAGAGGAGGAATCCGGGCCAATTTCAGTGTTGATCAATAATGCGGCTGATTTTTTTCCTACTCCGTTTTTCTCAACAAGTGAAGAAGAATGGGATCATCTCTTTGAACTGAATTTGAAGGCACCTTTCTTTTTAACGCAAACAATTGCGGAAGGAATGAAAAAACGCGGAGAAGGAAAAATTATAAATATGGTTGATGTTTCCGCGGATCGACCGTGGCCTGGATTTTTACCTTATTGCACATCAAAAGCAGGACTCAGTTCATTAACCATAGGTTTAGCAAGGGCTTTAGCACCTGAGGTACAGGTCAGCGCAATTGCACCCGGAACGGTACTGCCTCCTCCGGATCATACGGAGATGGACTTAAGCGAGTCCGTCAAACGCAGTCTCCTAAAAAGAATCGGTTTAGCAGAAGATATTGTACAGGCTGTTGAATATTTGTTAAAATCGGACTTCGTTACCGGTACCATCCTGCCTGTTGACGGCGGAAGGTCGGTTTATTAAAATCCGCAAATTCTAAAGTTTTTATATGTTTCCCTCTAGACATTTATTTTTGTTTTTAGTTCTTGTTTTCTGTTTTACACAAGTCCACGGAGTTACTAGCTATTCCGTTGATGAACAGGAAAATATAAGCATTTATGCAAAAAGCAGTAGAGCAGTAGTTAACATCAGCAATATTGCAGTTAACTATGACTTCTATTACCGTGCTATTCCTGCCGAATCCGGTTCCGGAACTGGATTCCTGATTAACAAATCCGGAATTATTGTCACCAATTTTCATGTAGTTGAAAACGCCAGCAAACTGGTTGTTACTCTCTCAGATAATAGTCAGTGGCCCGGAAAACTTGTCGGTGCTGATCCTAACAACGATCTGGCCATTGTACGTATTCAAGCCCCTGCTGAAAGTTATGATGTCCTCAAATTTTCCCATTCAAATGACATTGTAGTTGGTCAAAAAGTGTTGGCATTGGGAAATCCTTTTGGTCTGAGGCAGACCTTAACAACAGGAATCATCAGTGCTTTGGGACGTACCATTGCGGCCAAAAACGGACGTAAAATTGAAGGTATCATACAAACCGACGCAGCCATCAATCCCGGTAATTCAGGTGGACCTTTGCTCGACTCTGATGGAAATGTGATTGGAATTAACACTGCAATCATAGGTTCCGCGGGAAGTGTGGGCATTGGTTTCGCGGTACCGAGCAATACCGCATTACGTATTCTACCGGACCTGCTGAAATACGGTTATGTAAGGCGTCCGTGGCTTGGTATTGAACCCATCCCAACCGTTTATTTGCGTCGGATTGGTATTGACATTCAGGAAGGTCTGTTAATCGCGCGTGTGGTAAACGGTGCTTCCGCGGATAATGCCGGATTGCGCGGTGCCTCGAAAACAGTCAAAGTTGGACGCTACAAGGTTCCGTGGGGCGGTGATATAATTACTCATATTAACGAAACTCCTGTTGCCTCGATGGAAGATTTAGCACAGCAAATCGAAACACGTAAATCCGGTGAAAAAGTCACGGTGCACTTCATACGCCTGAAAAAGGTTCATTCGGTTGTGGTTGAACTGATTTTGCGTCCTAGATCTTAAAGATGTTTTGCTGAATTTGCCGAAAATATTGCAACAGAAAGTCTTTGATGAATTTTCTTTTCTATAAACTTACAACATTGCAAACAGAGTGTAAATAATGACTAATCGTGTCTACAATTTCAGTGCCGGACCGGCAATGCTGCCTACTCCCGTAATGCAAAAAGTGCAGGAGGAGTTTCTGGACTATCAAGGACTTGGTGCTTCAATTGTTGAAGTGAGCCACAGACTTCCAATCTTTCGTGAAATTCTTGATTCTACTGAATCAATGTTCCGTGAACTGACTAATCTTCCAAAAAACTACCGTGTACTTTTCATGCATGGCGGAGCACAAATGCAGTTTTCAGCTGTTCCACTAAATTTAATGTCACGTAAAAAGCACAAAGGCTCATACTTTATCACCGGAAGATGGGGTATTTTAGCCGAAAAAGAGGCTCAGCGTTACGGCAGCACAGAAATTTTGATGGATACTAAAGAGTATGATTATCGGCTAATTCCGGAATATGACGGTAGTAAACTGGATCAGGAAAGCAGTTATGCTCACTTGACTACAAACAATACACTGTACGGAACACGATGGCATTCCTTTCCAGACACAGGCAGTGTGCCTTTAGCCGCGGACGCCACCTCAGACATTTTATCCAGAGAAATGGATTATTCACAGTTTGGGGTAGTTTATGCGGGATTTCAGAAAAATCTCGGCACAGCCGGAACTGCAATTGTAATTGTCAGGGATGATCTGCTGGGTAATGCACTTCCTGAAACTCCTAAATTGCTGGATTATGCCCTCTTTGATGAACATCATTCCCTACCAAACACGATCAATGTTTTTGGCGTTTATGTGATGCGTCTAATGCTGGAGTGGGTAAAGGAACAAGGCGGAGTTCCGGAAATGGAAAAACTGGCTGAGAAAAAATCTGCACTCCTGTATGACGTACTGGATCGGTCCGATTTTTATCTTGCAGTGGCACATCCGGAACACCGCTCAACCATGAACGTTACTTTTCATTTTCCACAAGATGAACTGCTCCAGAAGTTTCTAACGAAGTCCGATAAAGAAGGTTTTTATGGGCTCATGGGACATGCCAAAGTCGGCGGTGCAAGAGCCTCTATTTACAATGCTATGCCTCTGGAAGGAGTGGCAGAACTCGCTAAATTTATGCAGGAGTTTGAGCGTAAAAACGGCTAAGCTGCTTTGGCCTGATTGATCTTCACCAGATGTTTAGGCCACTGTAGATATTCCTGCCAACTTGAATCAGGAATTTGGATATGGAGAGTTTTAGCAATGTTTACCATTTGCCAATAATCAGGTTCAAACGGTGGTTGAGAAGGTTTAACTATATTTGCACCTTTAGTCAGGTTACATTTTTGGCAGGCTGTGACAACATTTTTCCAGCGCATTCCGCCACCTCTGCTTTTCGGAATAACATGATCTATAGTAAGGTGATCAGCAGAGAAATGACGTTGACAGTATTGGCAGTGAAATCGGTCGCGCAGGAAAATGTTACGGCGGGTAAAATTGACTGTACCTTTTTGATAATGATACCGGGCCATCATCACAACACTCGGCACAGGTAAGGCCAGGTGTTGTGAATGGCATATCCAGTCATCATAGGAACGTAAAACAGTCACCTTGTCAAGATAGAGCGCCTTTATCGCCTGTTGCCAGGTGATAGTACTCAAGGGCCACAGCGTCAATGGGTTGCCGTCCTGATTTAGTAAAAGAACATCTTTCATGTGGACACAATAAAGTTGCGGCCTCACTACAGTTATTACTGATTTTCACGCATGAAATTACGTAGAACTGTATGTAAAATGCCACCGTTTTTGTAATATTCAATTTCAACTTGCGTATCTAAACGGCAAGTTACAGTGATCTTTCGATCTCCTGCCTTCAGGATTAAGTCCTGACCGGGTTTTAAATTATCACTTAAACCCAAAACCGCATACTCTTCATCACCGCTTAAACAAAGTGATTTATGTGTTTCACCGTCTTTGAACTGCAACGGCAGAACACCCATACCTACAAGATTGGAGCGGTGAATTCGCTCAAAACTTGTAGCCGCGACTGCCTTAACACCGAGTAACAGTGTTCCTTTTGCAGCCCAATCCCGGGATGAACCTGTACCATATTCTGCACCTGCTAAAACGACAAGCGGTGTTGCTGATTCTTTATATTTTAGCGAAGCATCATAAATCGTAGTCACTTCTCCGTCAGGCATCAGTTTTGTAAAACCACCTTCTGTTCCGGGTGCCAACTCATTTCGCAAACGAACATTCCCAAAAGTTCCGCGTGTCATGACTCTGTCATTACCACGTCGTGAACCATAGGAATTAAAGTCAACTTTGTCTGTACCACTTGCCAGCAAAAATGCTCCTGCCGGAGTTTCCTCAGAAAAAGAGCCGGCGGGAGAAATATGATCCGTTGTGATGGAGTCTCCAAGCTTAACTAAAACTCTGGCACCGGTGATGTCCTCTAATGTTTTGGTATCAAGTCCCATGTTTTGGAAAAAAGGAGGATTTTGGATATAGGTTGAACTGTCGCCCCACTCATAAACCTCACCGGTACGTGACTCTACAGCGTTCCACATAGGAGAGCTTTCACCAACGTCTTTGTATTCTTTTTCATACATTTCGCTGCTTATCATATTTTCCACCTCTGCAATTTCCGCTTTAGTTGGCCAAATGTCCTTTAGAAAAACCGGCTTTCCGTCTTTATCGTTTCCAAGCGGATCATTGTTCAGGTCCTGATTAACTGTTCCCGCGATTGCATAAGCAACAACCAACGGTGGACTGGCTAAATAATTTGCCTTTATGTGCGAACTTATCCTGCCCTCAAAATTTCGATTACCGGACAAAACAGATGTAACAACCAAATCACCTTCATTGATCGCGCTGACAACGTTTTCAGGCAAAGGACCTGAGTTGCCGATACAGGTTGTACAACCATAACCAACTGTGTGGAAACCCAAGATGTCTAGCGCTTCGTTCAAACCTGTTGCCTGCAGATAATCCGTGACAACACGTGAACCGGGTCCCAGAGAAGTCTTCACCCACGGCTGACGTTTCAGCCCTTTTTCAACTGCTTTTTTAGCAAGCAGACCTGCGGCCAGCATCACCGATGGATTACTTGTATTTGTACATGAAGTGATTGCCGCAATCACCACCGACCCGTGTTTTAGTTCTCCGGATTCAATACCCTTTACCGGAACTGTAGATTCCAGTTCATCTCCGCTCAATTCAAATCCACGTTCTTTGGTGGATGCCCGCAAAGTTTTTTGCCATTTTGGCTGCATTTGCGAAAGATTAACCCGATCCTGCGGACGTTTAGGTCCTGCCAGCGCCGGTTCAACCGTTGAAAGATCGAGTTCCAATGTATCCGTAAATATAGGATCTGGCGTGTCATTTCTGCGGAAAAGTCCTTGTTCTTTAGAATATCTTTCAATGCGCTGAACCAAGGCTTCCGGACGTCCTGTACCGCGTAAATAATTTAATGTCTCATCATCAACGGGAACAAACCCCATCGTTGCACCATATTCAGGAGCCATATTAGCCAGAGTTGCACGGTCAGCCAGAGTCAGATTATTCAAACCTGAGCCAAAAAATTCAACAAATTTTTCTACCACACCTTTTTGCCGCAGCATTTCAACAACCCGTAAAACCAAATCCGTCGCGGTTGCGCCTTCCTGAAGTTTACCCTGCAGGCGGAATCCTATTACTTCTGGAATCAGCATATAAATCGGCTGCCCAAGCATGACTGATTCTGCTTCAATACCACCGACTCCCCAGCCCATAACACCAAGCCCGTTAATCATTGTGGTGTGTGAATCCGTACCGACAACTGTGTCAGGAAAACAGACACCGTCCCGTGACTGAACCACACTTGCTGCAGTTTCAAGATTAACCTGATGCACAATTCCTACACCTGGAGGATAGACGTTAAAATTATCAAAAGCCTGCTTGCCCCATTTTAGAAACTCGTAACGTTCACGGTTGCGCCTGAATTCAATTTCCATGTTTTTATTAAGCGCACCGGAACTTCCAAAAAAATCAACCTGTATAGAGTGGTCGATCACCAGATCAACCGGAACACGCGGATTAATCACACTTGGATCACCGTTCATCGCCACCATTGCAGAACGCAGAGATGCAAGATCAACCACTGCTGGTACTCCAGTAAAATCCTGTAAGATAACCCTGGTAGGTTTAAAAGGGATTTCTTTTGGGGATTTTTTATTTGCATTCCAGTTGGCAAGTGCAGTCACATCTTCCGGACGTACCTGAAAATCATCAACATTACGCAACGCCTGCTCAAGCAGAATCCGGATGGAAAAAGGGAGGCTGTCTACTGGTCCTATTCCATCTTTCTGTAACTTTTCCAAACTATAAAGTGCAGATTTACCTTCACCACTTTCAAAATCTACACGGCATCCAAACTGATTATCTGACATGGTTCCTCAAAATAAATTAACTCCAAAAAGCCTCATTGAATCAACATTAACTCTGAAATCTTTATGTATTGTAAGTAAATACTCATCTAAGAATTTACAGAGCTTCTGGTAAAAGCTCAAGTTTTTATGATTTTTGCTTAGACGATCTGCTGCTTGAAAATAGATGCTGAAAGATTAACAAAAACACCTAGTACCTTGAAGACCTCATAGAAATAAGTGATAATAACTACTTCAATAAATTTTATTTTAACTGTCTTTATAGCTTAAATTTAAGATAATTATGTTTAAACCTCTATTATCAATCACCTTAGTTTTATTCATCACAGGCACAGGGCTTTTCTATCTTAAAGATCAGACAAACTACCTGAATTCTCCAATTTCAGCTGTTGACGGACAGAAATTATTAGAGAAGCTTGACACCAAATCCTTAAACCAGATCAATATTCAGGTTGAAGGTACAGTAGTGTCCCTGCTGCAGTTACAGGGCGGAGGATGGCAGGAGCAGTCATTGATTTACGAAGCAGACACACAGCCAATTCAGGATTTACTGCTCAATCTGTCACAAATACGTCTGGGTGATCTGGTGACTAACAATCCTGATCATCATGAGCGTTTCCGCTTATTGTCACCACCCGAGAAACTGGATGGGTGGACTAAAGAAAGTCACGCTGATTCAGTTACACTTTTACACGGTGACGGAAGCTTGATTTTAAGCCTGCTGCTTGGTAAGGAACGCAGTAATGGTGAAGGACAGTATATACGTCACGCAGGTTCGGACAAGGTATATCTGATTCCGGAACGTTTGTCAGTTGACTCTGCAGTTGATGATTGGTTGAAAAAAGATTTGCTCGCTATAGAGTCTGCTCAGATCGCAGGCATCAAACTCCAAAACGGTGAGAAGCGCTCCTTTGCTGTCAATCGAGACAGTGCGGAAGCAGAATGGAAGTCTACAGTAGAAAACCTGAATACTCCCGATGCAGAACGAATAAAGAAGATACTTGATAGACTTGCACTTCTTTCTTTTGCTAAATTATATAAAAAGGATCAAGAGCCTCAGCAATTGGAAGGCTCTGCAATTGAGGAGGAAACCTTGTTAGTTTCCTTATTTGATGGCAGGATTTACACCTTGAACTTACAAAATAATATTGCCGCCAATGGAAATTATATTTTGAGCATACGTATGGGTATTTTGCAGGACGAATCCGGAAGTGCAAATGCTGAAGACTCAAATCTTCGAGGGGAAATGGATCTCTTTAACCAGAAAGTGAATGGACGTTTTTTTGAGATCAGTTCCTGGGAGGGGAATGAACTGTTACTCAGTGATCAGTGAGCCAGAAATTTTTCCATTTAGAGTAGAATAATGTCAATCCGGATGACATCCGATCACACTGAGCTGACCTTCCACTATATGCGTTTGGACGGTCAGGTAGAGACTCTGCTGGATTTTTTGCTGCGTCGATTTAGATATTTAGATGATCAGGAGTGGCGCGAGAACATCAAAGCTCAACGTCTCTGGGTTGATGGTAAACCAGGCCGCGCGAATTTAAAGTTACACAGCAATCAAAAAATTGTATATCTACGTCCGGATTATCTTGAACCGGAAGTAGACCCGCACTTTGAAATTATTTTTGAGGATGACGCGTTAATTGCTCTGAGCAAGTCAGGAAACTTACCTACCAGTCCTTCAGGCAAATACTTTAAAAATACACTCATCAGTTTGCTCAAAGCTCAGTTTGACTGGAAAAAACTTTATACTCTTCATCGACTTGACCGTGAAACCAGCGGCGTTATAATTTTTGCAAAGAGACATGAAATTGCGCAGACGATGGCAGCACATTTTCGTAATAAGCGTATCAATAAAATTTACTCTGCTGTGCTCAGTAATCATCTGCCGGATAATTCTGAGCAGGAAGTAGCTGAGGTCTACATTTCACTGCCTATTGGGCAGGATTTAAATAGTGATATACGTATCAAGCAAAGTGTAAATCCACAGGGGAAGACCTGCCAAACCCATTTCAGGGAAATTAAAAAATTTGGTGATTATTCACTGGTTGAAGTACGTACGTTTACAGGCAGGACACACCAGATTAGAGTTCATGCCGCTCACCTTGGCTGCTCAATTGTCGGTGACAAACTATATGGTCTGCCGAATGATGGTTTTATAAGTTGGTTGAGTGAAGGTGATGATTATTTACGTGCTCAGAATTTTCCCCTCCATAGACAGTTACTGCATGCATTGGAAATACGTTTTCCGCATCCTGTAACTAGTGAAGAAATAATAATACGTGCAGATGATAAGAATTTGATATCGGAATTAGAACAAAGTCTTTAAACAAAATTTTTCACTTTCTTTCTTATAAATTAAATGAATATTTTAGAAACAGTAAAACTCTGGGCAGAAAATCCCTATTTTGACACAGAAACCCGCAAGGAAGCTAAAATACTCCTGGCTGAAGACAAACAAACAGAACGCGAAGAATGTTTCGGCAGTCTCCTGGAATTTGGCACAGGCGGGCTAAGGGGAATCATGGGTGTCGGTACAAACAGAATAAACCGCTACACCATACAAACTGCAACCGAAGGGGTCGCGAGGATCATTAAAAAAAAGGCGCAAGAATCAGACGCAACAGGTGTAGTGATCGGTTACGATTCACGTCACCGATCATTTGAATTTGCGCAAGTCAGCAGCCAGGTACTAGCCGCACACGGAATTCCGGTTTTTTTGTTCCGTGAAATAGCCCCAACACCACTTGTTTCATGCGAACTTTTACGTCGAAAAGCAATTGCCGGAATCATTATCACTGCGAGCCACAATCCTCCGGAGTACAACGGTTACAAGGTATATTGGGAAAATGGCGGGCTGATTGTCCCTCCGGAAGACAGCCAGATTATTGAAGAAGTCCGGAACATTAAACGTATTGATGAAATTCCAACTGTTCCGTTTGAAACTGCTCTGCAGGAAGGGAAAGTGGAGTGGATAGACAAACAGGCCGACGAGTATTTTTTAGATACTGTCAGAAATTTAAGTTTAGGTGAGCGTGAATACAATAAGAAATTAGGTGTGGTTTTCACTCCGCTTCACGGAACAGGTGGTCGACTGGTTCCTGAACTGCTGCGGCAACAAGGCTTTGAAAAAGTGAAAGTTGTTGTAGAACAAATGCTTCCTGATGGAAATTTTAGTACAGTTGCATCGCCTAATCCGGAAGAAGAAAAATCCTTTGCAATGGCTCTGGCTACTGCTTCTGAAGACGATGAGCTTATCCTCGCCAATGATCCGGATGCGGACCGTCTCGGTGTTATGGTGCGTGATGCTGAAAAAAATTGGCAGTGGCTATCAGGTAATCAGATTGGTGTGCTGATTCTCGACTTCGTACTTTCTGCTTTGAAACTTCAGCATCGACTGCCTCAAAAAGGAGTGATTATCTCCACTGTCGTGACTTCACCGCTTGTTTCAAAAATGGCCAGGGGAAATGGCTTAAATGCAGTTGAAGTTTTAACAGGTTTTAAATGGATTCGACAAGCCGCTTTGCGGTTTGAAAAAGAGCAGGGCGGAAAATTTGTCTTTGGTATGGAAGAAAGCCACGGTTTTTTAATGGGAAATCATTCCGGTGATAAAGACGGAATCTGGGCCTCCATGGCTTTTGCTGAAATGGCCGCTGCACTGAAACAAAATAAGTTGACCCCAATTGACAGGCTAAATCAAATTTATCAGCAATACGGAGTGCATCTGGACGCTCTCGGGACACAAACCTTTAAAGGCACAAAGGGTATGGCGAAAATTCAGCAAATTATGCGTGATTTACGCAACTCTCCTCCGGATAGTGTAGCTGGGCAGGCAGTGGTTAAAATTACAGATTATCTGGAAAACACAATAATCTGTGGAAATGAGACGAGGCAAGGTCCGGGATTACCTCAGTCAAATGTGATTGCACTCGAATTGGCAGATAATTCAAGAATAATAGCCCGACCTTCCGGAACGGAGCCGAAAATTAAATACTACTTTAATTTACAGGGAAAAGATTCTGCAATGTTAAACGAACGACTTGCATGCATTCATGCAGATTTTATTAAAGAGTAATGAGTAGTTATTCATCTTCAAACACACTCAAACTTTTAATTGCACTTCTAATTTGTGGATTCTTGTCAACGCCATTACTGGGGCAGAGTCTGTTTATTGAAGAGGCAGAGTCAACGGTTGTTATTCAACGCGACAATCTGGTAAGAGCAAAATCCGAAGCATTGAAAGATGCAAAAGCACAAGTAATTCTGCAGGCAGTTGGGAGGTTTCTAGATTTTAACAGCACGGTTTCTCTGAAACCTCTTTTGCAACAGTATTTCCTGGAGCAGCCAGATTTTTTCATTGAATCAATTCGGGTAATCAGTGAAGGAAATACTTCAGACCTGACTGAATTCACTTTAAAGATAGAAACACAGATTTTTCGTTCACGTTTATTGTCTGCTTTTCGTAAATTAGGACTGCCTACACAAGAAGAAAGAATCTCATCCCGTGATGTTTTTCTGTTCTATGACGCAGACAATGCCCTGCGGCAGCCAAGAGTTTTAGACAATTTTTTAGCACAATTGCAGACACGGCTGAGCCCCTACCGTATACGCCCCAAAGTTATTATCATTGAAAACCATAATTTAGCCCTTGCAGACGGTCTACTTGCGCGCCTGGAGTTGTTAGCAAATAAGACTACCGAAAACAGTGACGGTACAGCATTCGCTTTACTGGAACTGAAACTCCGACTTTCTCCACAACCCGAACAATCTCAACAAGGTAAGCTCAGTGCGGAACTAATATTTTGGTCACAAAAAGCAGACATTCCCGAGTCTTCAAGAAGCGCAACCAGAGCCCGCGCAAAGCTGTCATTTACCTCATGGCAGACGGAAGAGATTATTCCACTGATCCTTGACAAACTGTTGCTTGAATGGACTCCTGTTATTCTAAAAACATTGGAGGTGGATCAGGGGCTGGCTGAACAGCTAAAACTCAAATTTAAAGGAATTCCTGGACCAATCGAAGAACAACTGTTAATTAAAACTTTATTTCAGAATAACCCACGTTGGGAAAAACTTAATTTAACTACAATTTCCAGTAAATACCTTACTTATCAGGCTCTTTATCTAGGAAAGCAGGGGACGATCTTAAGAGAATTCAGAGCGCCTCCTGAAGCACCGTTTCGTATAACTTCAGTCTACTGGGAAAACACATTTTTAGTAATTGAGGTGAAATGGAAAGAAATTCCAGCAACTCTGGAACCATTCCTTAACACATTGTTGGAAAGCGGACTGGCTGAGTCAGATTCCACCGAAGAAGAATTACCGCAACCAAACCTTCAGGTACCTTTACGAACACTAAAACAAACTTACAGCCTGCCTTTGACAAGCTCAGTTTATGACCACATTCGGCATCGGGGAGACAGCACCTTGTTCAGGATAGAATTCCCATTTGTCAATGAGACAGAAGAAGCAAACAATGTGCTCAGCCTGAGTTGGTCCCGTCTCGGAAAAACAAATTTGCGGCCTAAACTCACCTTGTTTGATCAAAACCGTAAACGTGTCAAATCCTACAGACTGGGAAAGAAGAAGAAATTTAAGTTCAAATATAAAATGCCTGAAGGCAACCAGGCATTTTATCTTAGAATATCTGATGAGGTAGGTTTCCTTGAAGATGTAACCGGCAGTTACCAGTCCTTTCGTTACGTCCTGAGAGTAGATTAAGTTTTGACAGATTATTTAGCTGTTTCTGTTCTGGGCCTGCGTGCCTGCTTCGTCTGGACTTTGCTGATTCTGAACTTAAAAATTGTATCTCCAACTGCTATTTCATTGCCATCCTGCAGAAAACGCTGATCAATCCTGCGTCCGTTCACAGTAGTAGTTTCATGATTAAGCAGGTTTTGAATTTTCCATGATTGCCCTACTTTATATATTTTTGCGTGTCTCAGCGCAACTTGATCACTGCTTATGATAACGTCATTGAAATTAGATGAACCTAAAGTATTCATATTTCTTACTAAATGAATGTCCTGTTGACTTCCGGCGGGTGTTAAAATTGGGGTTCCTTTTTGAAGCGGTCCTTTAGGTTTAACACCTGAGACAGGTAGTTGATAATCCATCCTTGCAGTACGTTGTATTTTACCAGCAGGCACATCATTGTTGCAGTAGAGGAGGATCATTTCACCTACATCCAAAATGTCATTATCGCAAAGAATTGTGCGATGGGAACGTCTACGATTGATCAACAGTGCATTTTTGTAGTTCTTGTCCTCCAGCAAAAAAGTGTTCTGATGCGGAGTTAAGGTCACTCGATTTAAATTTGCTGACAAACGATATTTTTTACCTGTTTGGATCTTTGCCAGAAATTCAAGCGTTTGAACTTCTGCTTTAAGCGGAGTGAAAGAAGTCTGCTCATTGAGATTGAGCAGCTTAAAACCTGCACCGGGAAGTGTGCTCACTTTAGGCTTTTGCAGATACCAGAGAGCATATACAACTAAAAGAACTGTTGCAAATACTAACAGTGATTCCGCAAAAGTCAGGATAGGATTGTCACCTATCTTAAGGAAGTACGTTTCCGGAAACAAATAGTCCGTAAACGAAAGAGACGTTGCGGCCTCATTCAACACACTTTCCGTAACTGCATCATCTGCAGCCGGCAACAATGTTGAATAAAAGACCCCAATAAAAATCAGGCCAACGCTAGATGCGCAGGCACGGAGAATTCGAAATATTTGAGAGAACATCAGATTTCATAGTACTGCAATTGCGCTGTACCAATTTTGATGACATCCCCTTTTTTCATGGATTGTTGATCAATCTGACGATAATTCACTAAGACTTCATTAGCTGCATCTGTATTTTCAATAAAGACCTGATTGTCTTTTTTGTAAATATGCGCATGTAAGTTACACACTTCTGCATAACCATTTAGAATGAAGTCATTTTGTGAACCATAACCTAAAGTGAATTTATTTTGATCAAGTAAAAATATTTGCCCTTCCTGTTTGCCTGATAAGACTCTTAAAGCAAAAGAAGTAACGCGATTTTCATACAGTCCAATAAGTAAAGAGATGCTGAAACCGGCCAGAATTAACCCATAGAGGTGTTCCGGACCGCTAATCTGATACAGCATTAATAATTCAAAAATTCCACCACCGAAAAATCCTCCAATTCCACCACTAATGATCCGTGGCCATAATATTCCTGAATGGGAGCGTACAAACTCAGTGGTTCCAACAATAAATAATCCTAAAAGTGTCCAACTTGTCAAACGGCTTAGTATGGGCGATATCTGCCATATCTGCATAAAATGACCTAACCCAAAGCAAAATAGCCCTGTGGCCGAACCAACAACAGCTCCATAGAGCATCTTGGACATAATGTGTACCAAATCATGATGGTACCATAGTGAAACTCTCGCCTGTAAAACCATGCCTAGGCCCAGGCCTATCAAAGCCCCTTCATAGATAAATTTATTGAGCCTGACAATGTTCAGTCCTGGAATTCCAGCGGCGGAAAGAGCATCAAAAACATGAAACCCGCTTTGCATTAAAGCCCAACCGCAGAGGCCCCCTAAAAGGCCTATAGTTGAATAATACAAGGTGCGTATTGATTTCATAAAAAACAAACTACAAAAGTTTAATCCTTAAAAGCAGCGAATCCAAACTACAGGAGACACCTACTTTGAACACTAAAAACTTGGGAGTGATGTCAGAAATTGACAGACACAATTATACTGGATGGCACTTGTGTTATCTCATAATCTCAGATTTTATCCAGCAAGCACTCCGCTTTTTGACTTCAGAGGGTAAGGATAATGAGAACGGAATAGAACCACAAGTTTTTTTATTGTCGAGGTCTATTTGACTGGCGTCTTCTTAGAAAAGTAGGAATATCTAAATTTTGATAAAATGCAGGATTTTCAGTCTGATTCGCCCAATCCGGAATCAACGGGCTGGTTTCAACTGTGCTGGTTTCAGTATCAGTCGTATTTTCCGAAAGAATATCTTCATAAGAAATGGAATTCGCAGCATTTTTTTCCTCACTGTTCACCTTGTTCGACTCATCTGACGTTCCGTGTATTGAATAATTTTCAGCATCTATCAGGTCTGAAGAAGGAATGTCCATAGGCAAATCTTCAAATGCTCCGTCTACTTCTTCAGCTTTACTTAATGAAGAAAAAGCAGTGTTTTCTTCTAAAGGAGATTCATTTGTTAAGGCAGTAGTCGTGTCTAATTCTGCTTGCTCACTGTCCATGTTGAGGTTTGCAGATTCATCCGCAGAAGCCAATTCCTCGTCTGTATTAATAACCTGAGTATCATTTTCGGAAGAAAACATTTGCGTTTCATATTCCGTGATATTTTCCTGATCAGCATTAAATACTTCTTCCTCTGCAGTTTCGGACTTTTGCGTAAACACCGCGAAATTACTTTCAGTCTCCGTTCCGTTCAGAGGTTCGGCATTTTCCAAATGCGGAGCAGAATCTACATTTTGAACCACCCTGTTGAAACTCCCCAGGGAATCACTGGCCGCAATTTCATGTTCAACTTCAGAGTGGTTTTCATCATTTTCTGAATCATAGCTTGATTTGCTTTGCTCCTTAGAATCTGCAAGCATATCAAACGGCATTGAGGGTAAGGCCGGGACAGAAGCTTTTACAGTATCTTCTTCATGTTCATCAAAACCGGTTGCAATTACAGTGATCATCATTTGATCGTCAAAATCCGGATTTATTGCTGCACCCCAGATTATTTCTGCATCTTTGTGTCCGTGGTCCTTAATAAAGGTTGATGCTTCGTCAACCTCCTGCATGCCCATTGACATTCCACCCACGACATTGATTAAAATACCTCTTGCACCATCAATTCTATTATCGTTTAACAAAGGACTGTGTAAAGCCTGTTCTGCAGCATGCCTTGCCCTGTTTTCTCCTGAGGCCATTCCGGTACCCATAACTGCCTTTCCTTTATTTGCCATTACTGTCCGGACGTCCGCAAAGTCTAAATTGACTAAACCATCTCTGGTAATCAGGTCAGAGATTCCCTGTACACCTTGACGCAAAACATCATCCGCATAGCCAAAAGCCTCTGTCATCGGTGTACGTCGATTGATGATACTGAACAAGTTTTCGTTCGGAACTACAATCAGTGTATCAACATGATTTCTTAATTCCAGTACACCTGCATTTGCAGCCTTGCGTCGTTTTTTTGCTTCAAAATTAAAAGGCAGAGTTACAACACCAACGGTGAGTGCTTTAATGTCCTGGGCAATCTGAGCCACAATTGGTGTGCCGCCGGTACCTGTTCCACCACCCATTCCCGCAGCCAGAAAAACCATATCCGCACCCTGTAGGGAATCCTTAATTTGATCAATACTTTCTAAAGCTGCGTTTTTGCCGATTTCCGGTTTGGCGCCTGCTCCGAGTCCACGGGAACACTGACTTCCTATCTGTAATTTCTGGGGTGCAAGAGATTTACGTAAATCCTGCAAATCTGTATTTGCCACGATGAAATCAACACCTTGAACACCCGACTGTATCATACGATTTACGGCATTACCTCCACCTCCGCCAACTCCGACAACTTTGATATTCGGAGTGTCATCTCGAACAGGTTGGATATCAGAAAATTTCAGCATACTTTTCTCCATATTTTGTTGCTAATAAATCGGTTTTGGTATTGATCTTAAATTTAAGTACTAAAAGAAATCTTGCATCCAATCTTTCATTCTTCTGGATACTTTATGAAATAAATTTGTGTCGTCACCGACAAAATTCAATTTCCCCTGATTACTGGTGATTCCGTAACGTACAAGCCCTACACTTGTTGCATACTTGGGAGAATAAATCATTTCACGTAAACCTGAGATATTTTCCGGATAACCCACTCGAACAGGTAAATTCAAGACTTTGGAAGCAAGCCGGTCCGCTCCTGACATAATGCAGGTTCCGCCTGTTATTACTACTCCTGAAGCCATCAGTGTGTGAAAATGTGTCTTCTCAATTTCATGCGCGATCAATTCGAATATTTCTCTGAAACGATCCTCGATAATACTGGCAAGTACCTGTTTCTGCATGGTACGGTTATTTCTACCGCCAACACTCGGTACGTCAATCATTTCGTCTTCTTCCACCATGCTGGCCATCGCTATGCCGTACTTGTGTTTTATTTCCTCTGCTTCACGCAAAGGAGCACCCAGACCAATCGCAATATCGTGTGTCAAATGATTCCCACCGAGGGCTAATACTGACGTATGGACAATACTGCCTTCAGAATAAATAGTGACGTCCGTCGTGCCTCCGCCTATATCCACCAGTACTACGCCAACCTCCTGTTCGTCCGGACTGAGAACTGCCTGACTTGAAGACAAAGGTTCCAAAACTATGTCCTCAACATCTAATCCTGACTGGTTACAGCATTTAATAATATTTTGTGCTGAAGTTACTGAGCCGGTTACTATATGAACATTCACCTCTAAGCGCGCTGCTGCCATGCCTAGAGGATTTTGGACTCCATCCTGATCATCTACAATAAATTCCTGTGGAAGTATATGCAAAACCTCCCTGTCATTTGGAATCAGAACCTGAGCTGCATCTATTACACGTCTAATGTCTTCTTCTGTGACGACCCTGTTATGATAAACTGTGACCATTCCACGGCTGTTTTGTCCTCTAATGTGATGCCCTGCAATTCCTGCATAAACTGAACGAATCTGGGCTCCGCACATTAACTCACATTCTTCAACAGCTTTTTTAATCGCTTTGACAGTCTTTTCAATATTGACAACAACACCTTTACGTAATCCTTCTGATTTCGCCGTGCCGACACCAACTACATTCAGTTCATCCAGGTCATTGCCTTCAACTGCGATTGCACATATTTTTGTAGTGCCTATATCCAGCCCTACGATCAAATTATTACTTTTAGTGTTCGATGGCATCCATGCTCCTCGTCCAATAAATTTCTGTTCTAATTGCAGTTTTTTTTAATAAATATAACGGACTCTTCGACGGGTGCAATTTACTGTCCATGTTAATTTTGCACTCCGAATGGTAGGGAACTTTTTTTATAACAGTGAGGTAATTTAAGATAATTGCGGGGCATAATATGGGATTAAGAATTATCACAATAAACATTAATTTAATTAATTCAAAGACTTACCTTGAAAAGGCGCATGCTGACTGATCAAGTCTCCTGTTTTTACCAGGAGAACAAGGTGAGTTTTTTAAGCGATAAGGCCCGCAAAAATAGCCCGCATCTTCAAGTGTAGTACTTATCTCTTCCAGTGGAGCTGTGGGACCATCATTGTTCAGGGGGTAAATTTTTCCCATGAAAACCATAAACCGGTTTGTATTTCCGGCAGTTACAGCACGGCAGATCCTTTGAAGTTCCAGACGTTTTCCCTGCGGGTAAACATACATTCGCTCCTGGCTGCAAGCAGCCGCAGAAAGTAAGGTTATCAAGGCTACACCACTCAACAGAAATTTCATTGAAACAGTATATACCCATTCATTTAAGAATGGTAGGTTTTATTTAAAAAAATAAAAATAAATTTTGTGGGGGAATAATACTAATTATTTCAATTAAATAACTGCCTTACTTTATTAAGATTTTGTGAGGGACAAACAGCAACTACACGATTGTGCGGTTTTATGTAAGTGCTTCCTACTGCAACTTTCCAAACTCCGTCTTGCTCTACTCCGCCGATTACAATGTTGTGTTGGCGAAAGTAGTTCGCTAATTTACTTAACGGTTTATGTGTTATATCCGATTTAGGTGTAGCTATCAGTTCAACAACTTCTGCATCTACACCGTGAAGATGGGCTACTGATAGCAGTTCATTTCGACGAACGAATTTAAGTATCTCATTGACTGCAGAAATTTTCACGTTTAGGGCAATATCCAAACCAATTGTGGATGCTAAAACCAGGTAGTCTTCCTTGTTGACCAAAGCAATCGTCTTTCCCTGACCACCCTGTTGGTCACGATTATTTCTATTCATTAAATGTTTGGCGAGGAGGCAACTGATGATGTTTGTTTCATTATCTCCGGTTGTTGCAATAAAAGATTCTGTAGAATCCAGTCCGGACATTACAAGCAAATTTGCATCTGTCCCATCACCATGAATTACCTCAGTATATTTTAATTCAGACGCAAGTTCTTCCGCACGTTCTGGATTCTTTTCAATGAGCTTTATCTCTACTTCTTTCTCCAAAAGTTGAGCAACTCTTCGTCCTACTAATCCACCTCCAAGGATCATCATATATTCAATATTTTTATGCTCTATTTTCATCATGTCCATCAGAGGCATCATATCTTCCGTACGTGCCATGATAAAAACCTGGTCGAAAGGCCTTATCTGTTCCTCTGCCTGCGGAATAATAGTAGAGATACCACGTGCAATCGCCACAACCCTGAAATTATATTCAGCATATGCAGCGGAAAGTTCTTTAGGTGTTTTGAACTGCAGAGGCGAGTCCTCATTGATACGCATGGCAAGCACACGCATATTTCCATCTCCAACTGGAGTGAGGTCATTACAGGACGCACGCTGTACAAGTCGAAAAATTTCCTGTGCCACCAGTTCTTCCGGATGGACTATCAAATCAATTTTCAGGTCATCCTGCGATAATATACTTCCGTCCACTAAATCAATAGAGCGTGCTCTTACAATTTTGCGTTCAATACTGAATCTGTCTGCGATCAACGAAGCCAGCATATTGGTGGAATCATCGTTGGTGGTAGCAATCATCAGTTCCATATCCTCTGCATGAGCTTCTCTCCAGCTTGAAAGCTGCATCGCATTCCCGCAAATCAGGCGCGCATCCAATGTCTCCGCAGCCTCTGCCAACAAATCGGCGTCAGCTTCAATAACGGTCACTGGATAACCTTCATGCACCAAACGCTGAGCCAGGTGCATGCCAACTCCACCAATTCCTAGGATGAGAGTATTTTCGTCTTGAGGCATAATCAGATTGTTAATTCGTACTGTTGAACGCGGGACTTATTATGCAAAGGATTTTTTGTAGAGAGGTCAACTTCGTAAAAATCATCGGACTGAGTCACAGAATTGATACCATAAATTTCATCAGGAAGTTGTGCTTCTTCCAGACAATGTCTTATTGCGTTGGCAATCCATTTTTCAATTTTCAGCACCACAATTTTTTTCCGCAACCGCCCCTGATCATCTCTGTTTAGAACACTAGGAATAGTGTTGCTAGTGATAAATTGATTCAGGTAAGGAGAATTTAAATTTTCACGGGCTTCCGGAGAGATAGTAGCGTGTGTGCTGTAGAAAAATATATTTGCGGGACGGCAGCGGCTTGATTCAGCGATAGCACTGATATTTGCCGCGATTGTTCCACCCGTACGTACCATATCATCAAGGATGAAAATATCACGACCTTTCAATAATTCAACATCTTCACTTAAATCCACGGTAACGTCCCGTTGTCCGTGCCGTGTTTTGCTGAAAGTCACAATAACTGAATTATGAAGTCCACTGAGTTCTCTGACACGGTTTACAAATTCTGCTGCACCATCGTCCGGAGCTACAAACCCAACATGTTCTCCATAATTCCACAGCCGGACAAGTCCGGAACGTAAAATATAATTAGCAATTAGCGGAGCAATATCCAAATTCAGAAAAGACGGAATCCTGCGAGAATTTCCTTCCGGATTTACCTTTTCATATATTTTACGCATCACATCCGGTTTGTGGTTGTGAACCGTCATGACTGAATCAACCCCGGAAGTTTTCAAAAGCTGTGCATACATCTCCGCGGAACATGGTTGTCCTACAAATTTTTCACGTGAAGAAAAATCCGTAACCTGCGGATGATCCAGAGTTCTTGGTCCTCGATCCTGTGCTGAATAGAATAAATCCGGTTCAACCAAGGCGACAAATTCTGCGCCGTTTTCCTTTGCTGCAGAAGCAATCAGGTAATTGCGCATTGCCAGCTCATCACGTGAATGGTGTGCTGAATGGGTTGAAACTATGTAAACCGATTTCCCTTTTAACCCGTGGCCCAGAGTCTCTTCTGTTACATGATCCTGAAGAAATCTTGGACAAAACTCATTATTGATAAATGTTTTTAACGCAATTATATCAGAAATGTCAATCTTCTGAGAGTGCGCATAACCTACTCCGAGAGCAAAAGAAGCGTCACTGACGTTTGAGACAATGATGTGATTGTTCACAAATCTAGATTAATAAAAGATTGTTCTTCAGTTTTTTGCATAATTTTCAGTAAGCAATTGCGAACAGTACTTCTTGTGAGGAAGGCGCACCGCTTACCATACATTTGCCTGCTTCAGACTTTTCAAGGGGGATACAACGAATGGTAGCCTTTGTTTCCTGTTTTATTTGTGCTTCAACTTCTTTTGAACCATCCCAGTGCGCAAAAACGAATCCGCCCTCATCAGCAATAATCTCTTTAAATTCCTCATAATTTTTTGCGGTACGTGTATTCGTCCTCCTGTAGTCCAGAGCCCGCTGGAACAAGTTTTCTTGAATCTTATCCAACAACTCTACGACATGTTTAGTTATGTTTTCAAGTGAGACTGCATTTTTCTCGCGTATGTCACGTCTCGCAACCATTGCAGATTGTTTTTTAACATCTCTCGGACCAACCTCAATCCTCACTGGAACTCCCTGCTGAATCCAATGAAAGAATTTATCAGCAGGTCGTAGATTTTCACGAGTATCAATCTTTATTTGCAGTTTATCAATTTTTTCATTGAGTTGATCGGCAATTGAATTCGCAAAGTCTAAGGTTTCTTTACGTTCTTGTTCGTTGTTGAAAATAGGCACAATCGCAACTTGTATAGGTGCTATTTTAGGAGGAATGATCAAACCATCATCATCACTGTGTGTCATGATCAAACCACCGATCATACGTGTTGAAACACCCCAGCTGGTTGTCCAGACAAATTGCTGGTTGTTGTCGCGGTCAAGATAATCAATCTCAAAAGCTTTTGCGAAATTTTGACCTAAATTATGTGAGGTTCCTGACTGGAGGGCTTTTCCGTCCTGCATCATGGCTTCAATTGAATATGTAGCCAGTGCCCCGGGAAATTTTTCTGCTGCGGATTTTAGTCCCGTATGCACTGGGATCGCCAAATAATCTTCCTGAAATTTACGATAAATTTCCAGCATACGCAATGTTTCTTCCTGCGCTTCTTCGGCTGTTTCATGAGCCGTGTGCCCTTCCTGCCAAAGAAACTCGGAGGTGCGTAAAAACAGGCGTGTCCGCATTTCCCAACGTAACACATTGCACCACTGGTTAATCAGTACCGGAAGATCACGATAACTTTGAATCCACTGGGAATACATATGACCGACAACCGTCTCAGAAGTTGGCCTTATCATCAGTGGTTCCTCAAGTTCTTTACCGCCTCCATGCGTTACCACAGCACATTCCGGGCTGAAACCTTCAACGTGCTCTGCTTCACGCTCCATAAAATGCTTGGGAATCAATAAAGGAAATGAGGCATTAACATGACCGGTCTCTTTGAACATGCGGTCCAATCGAGCCTGCATCTCTTCCCAAATGGCAAACCCGGTAGGACGAATTACCATGCAGCCTTTTACCGGAGCATAATCGGCAAGCTGCCCTGCTGCAATCACATCGAGAAACCACTTGGAGTAGTCTTCTTTGCGAGGTGTAATATTTTTTGCCATTTGGGCAGATATTTTGGATAAAGCAAAATGGGCTTCAGTTCCAACACATAACTTAAAAAAAGTTTTGTCAACCTGAGTTGACAGTGTTGGATTGAGACTACAAAGTTACAAACTTTATAGTACAGATACAAGATTTTTTTGAAATGAAGTTAAAATACTTTGATGAAATTAAAAAAGAATTTAGACTCCTGATTTCAAACTAATTACATGTAAATACTGTTTTTCTTTTTTCAGAAAGAATTTTCTTGTCTTCTTATCTATCCTCTGAACGAAAATCTGTCCGGCAAAGTTTTTTTACCATTTCAGAAAATTTTAAATAAACAAATATTTGGACGATAGTTTTCAGCTATCTGTTATAAATTTGAACTATCTGGCTAATATTTTTTTAACTGACAACTTACAGCTTTTTTGTTAAGTCTGAATTTCAGAAATCACGAATAATTAACTATTATTACTACTGATTATAATTATATTTCAAACACTATTTATATTTGCTTGTTCAGCGTTCTTCTTTACGAAAAGGAATGAGTAGTGCAGAGGGAGCTCGGGCATTTCTGGAAACCAACATCATTGTTACAATGGTCAGCACAAAAGGCATCATAAGGAAAACCTGGTAAGGCAAATCAATAATGCTGCTGGCCTGAAGCCGAAGCTGAAGAGCATCAATCAGCGCAAAAAGGAGAGCTCCGGCGGCACTCTTCCACGGCCCCCATTGCCCAAAGACAACCAGGGCGATGCAGATCCAACCGCGCCCCGAAATCACACCGAAAGTGAAGGCATTGAACTGTACCATCACAAGAAAAGCGCCCGCAATTCCCATCAATGCACCGGATATTATAAGCCCCTGGTAACGCATTGAAGATACACTTACACCCGCTGAATCGGCTGCATGAGGATTTTCTCCAACCGTCCTCAGATTAAGGCCCCATGGAGTTTTATACAGAAGAAAGGCCGCCAGAGGAACTACAGCAAAGGCCAGATAGGTCAATGTCGTCTGTTCAAAAAGAACTGGCCCTATCCATGGAATATCCTTGAGCACAGGAATCCCAACCGGTGTAAATGCTTTGATATTTGGAAGAGTTGAAGGCTGGCCGAAAATGAGCCGGTAGAAAAAAAAAGCAAAACCAGTGGAAAGCATAGTTATTCCAATTCCCGAAACATGCTGGCTCAAACCAAGACTGACTGTCAGAAATCCCATCAATCCTGCCATCAACATTCCTGTGAGCATAGCAGCCAGGATTCCCAACCAGAGGCTGCTGGTGAAATAAGCAGTAGAAAAACCTGTCATTGCTCCAAACATCATAATACCTTCAATACCAAGATTAAGTACTCCGGACCGTTCTGCAAAAAGTTCCCCGATCGTCGCAAACACAAACGGAGTGGCAATTCTGATTATAGCCGTAAAAAATCCTACTTGGAAAATCTGAGATATAATCTCTTCCATATTTCAACCCTGAGTTGTTAGAGTTCGAATGCGGTAAGTGGTAAACAACTGTGCAATCAGCATTGTTACCAGTGCTGTGCCCTGGATAACATCCGCAAGGAAAACAGGTACGCCTGTGGCACGTGACATAGCTTCTGCACCAGTCACCACAACGGCAAAAAATAATGCTGCGGGAACCACTCCAATGGGGTTAAGCCTGGCCAGCATCGCAATAACAATACCTGTATAACCATAACCGGGAGAGATACCTGACATTACTTGAAAGTGAAGCCCTCCAACTTCTCCTGCTCCGGCAAGCCCGGCAAGTGCGCCTGAGATCAATGCGGTATAGATCAAAATTCTGGTAATTGGGATACCTCCGTAAGCTGATGCTGTAGGGTTTTCTCCTACAACACTTATTGAAAATCCCAGGGTAGTTCTTCGAATGAACCACCAGACCATTGGTGCTGCCAGCAAAGAGAGCAGTACACCCAGATGCAAACGGGTAGCGTGCAAAAGAATAGGAAACTCGGCATCCATGCGAATGTCCGGTGAATCAGGATAACCACTCAGGGGATCCTTCCACGGGCCGTCCAGAAGTGCGGTCATCACATAGAACATGACGAAATTCAGCAGCAATGTCGTTACCACATCATCCACCTTGAAGCGTGTTCGCAAAATTGCAGGCAGCATGGCCCATCCTGCGCCAGCCAGTGCAGATCCAGTAATCATCAGAGGGACCAGTGAAACCGAAGGCAGCGCTTCAATTCCTCCTATATAAGCGGCAGCCATTGCACCGGCAAGCAACTGTCCTTCAGCACCTATATTCCAGAATTTTGCCCGGAAAGCGACCGCAACTGCCAGTCCTGTAAAGATCATGGGAGCAGCCTTAACAAAAGTCTCAACCAGATTGAAGCGGCTGGAAACTGCGCTCAGGAAAAGTTCTGAGTAGGCATGAAAAACATTCGCACCAGCAAGAGCCACAAGTCCACTGCAAAGGAGCAATGTCGCCATAACTGCAGATAAAGGAAGAACAATATTGAACCAGATCGGTGTCTTTTCTCTGAGTTCGAGTCGAAAGGCCATGATAACTGATCTATGAATTCATCATTGTATTATGCTCCAACAGCGGCGCCTGCCATCAACAGACCAATATCCTCTGCTGATGCATCATTAATTTTTGTCTCTCCAGCAATTCGACCTTCGTACATCACGACAATGCGGTCTGACAATGCAAATAGTTCTTCCAGATCTTCACTGATGAGTATGATCGCTGCTCCTTTTTCACGTAAAGAGAGAAACTGTCGATGAACAAATCCCGCGGCTGCCACGTCCAGCCCACGCGTCGGTTGGGATGCCATCAAAACCTCTGGTTCAAAGGCCAGTTCACGTGCCAGCAGAACTTTCTGCAGGTTTCCTCCGGAAAGAGTTCCTGCCTTTACTTCCGGATCTTTCGCCTGAATAGCAAAACGTTTAATCATCTTACCGGTAAAGGACAGGATTTCGTTTTTCCGCAAAATCCCAAAACGACTGAAAATAGAACGTCTGATCCAGGGCAGTACCATGGACACATAAAGGGGCAGACTCGTTACCAGCCCCGTTGTCATACGATCCTCCGGGATGCGTCCTATTTTCAATTTCTGCATTAACCTGGGACTTGCTTTGGGAATAATTTCACCTTTCACCTCAATGCTTCCTTCCGTATGAGAAAGCACTCCGGCAATCACATCCGCAAGTTCCTTTTGACCATTTCCTGAAACTCCGGCTATACCAAGAATTTCTCCACCCTGAACACTCAAGTTGATCCCTTTCAAATTCTGATGAGTAGAACCACCTGTTTTAATTGCTGAAAGACTCAGAAAAGTATCACCGAGTTTGGAGGTATTCTTCTTTGGAGGATTCAGTTCATGACCACACATCAAATGGGCAAGATCGCTTTCTGTTACCTCTTTTGTATCTTCAACGAGTGCAGACACAGAACCGGCGCGCATAACAAGCACCCGGTTGGTAACATTCCTGACTTCATGAAGTTTGTGACTGATGAAAATAATGCCCAGCCCTCCTTCCGCAAGAGCGCGGAGTGCCTTAAAAAGACCTCTTGATTCATTAGGTGTCAGAACCGCAGTCGGTTCATCTAGGATAAGAATCTTGGAGTCTCCGAAAAGGGCTTTGATGATTTCAAGCCTTTGCTGTTCACCAATCGTAAGTTCAGAAACTCTTGCATCAGGATTCAATGTTAAACCAAACTTTTCTCCTATTTCCAAAAGGCGTCTGCGTGCTCCAGAGAAATCCAGTCTTCCCATTCTTCCAGGTTCGCCTACCAATAAGTTTTCCAATACTGTGTGGCGGTGGACTAGGTGGAAGTGCTGATGAACCATTCCTATTCCAAATCCAAGTGCGTCTGAAGTTGAATGGATCGTGATCTGTCTGCCCTGGATCATTATCTTTCCCTCATCGGCCTGATATGTACCGAAAAGGATGTTCATCAGTGTAGTCTTACCTGCACCATTTTCACCCAGGAGACCAAGAATGTCTCCTTCACTGAGATTGAGATCAACATTGTTATTTGCCTGAATTGCTCCAAATTTCTTGCAGATGCCCTGCATACTCAGCAAATAATCTGGATTTGACATAACAAGGGGGAGGAACAGAAAGACAGTAGTGAAATGGAAGACAATGAACGTTTAACGTTCCTTAATGATGAGGAATAGCCTGAATGGCGGTTTTCCGTTATAAATAACGGAAAACCGTTGAGTCGGGTAAAAGTAATCAGTCAGATTTCGGTGCACTCTCGTCAATATCTGCCCTGAAAGTACCGTCAAGCATTTCCGCTTTACGTTTTTCCACCATAGCCTTCACAGCCGCAGGAAGTTTGCTGTCCCAATTGTGATAGGGCGCAAGATAAGATCCTCCCTTGCCCATGTATGAAAATCCTCCGAAATCCTGGGCTGTCGGCACACCCGCTTTGACCAGCGTAACCACATGCTTGATGGTAGGCCACATGTCCCAGACTGGACCTGTAATCACTGTATCTGGACCGAGTGAAGATTGATCTGACATATTGGATATGGCTAGCACACCTTTCTCATTACAGGCTTCAATGACTCCGAAACGCTCTGCGTAAAGCACGTCTGCACCTGCTTCAATCTGAGCCAGTGCTGCTTCTTTGGCTTTAGGCGGATCAAAGAACGAACCAATAAATGAGAACCTGCACCTCACATTTTTATTAACTTCCTTGGCTCCGCTGCAAAAAGCGTTTGAAAGCCGGTTCACTTCCGGAATCGGCATGGCTGCTACAACTCCAAGGATGTTGGTTTTGGTCATTTTACCGGCAATCATCCCGGAAAGGTAAGCCGGTTCATGAATCCAGTTATCGAAAACTCCGAAATTTGGTTCTGCCGGACCGATTCCTGATCCGAATACAAATGAAACCTGTGGATAGTCCCTGGCTACACGACGAGCAATACGTTCCGCTCCAAAAGAGTCCCCTGTAATCAACTGATAACCGTTTTCGGCATATTCACGCATGATACGGGCGAAATCAGCAGATTTCACACTTTCCGACCAGGTGTATTCGATTCCCATTTCTTTTTTTGCCTGGAGCAAAGCCACATGGATCTGGTTGACCCATGGTTCTTCTATTGGAGTTTCAAATACTGCCGCCACTTTTATTCCACCAGCCTGAACTGGGACGGCCAGACCTCCAATGAGAAATGCCACAGCACAAAATAACAAAACCTTATTAAACAAAGGTGAGATTGTTCGTTTAACAAAAAGGGAGATTACTGTCTGTTTCATTTTAGTCCTTTTGATTATTAGTTAATGGAAAATACAAACCTGCCGTATACAGGATGTAATAGATCACGCTATTAACCATAGCTTACAGTCATAAACAACTTGAAAGAATAATACAAATCGCAAATCTATATTTTTCTAACAACCTGTTTGTTTAGCTCCTGCACATACTAAAGGTACGACAGGATATGTCAACAAAATTATTTTTCCGTGAGTGAAGAAACATTTGTGACAGTAGTGAAGCAAGTTCCGGAAAATTTTCACAAAACGAAAACATTCCGGAACAAAGAGACTAACTGAAGCAGTTAAAGTTTGTCAAGAGATGTTTATAAAAAACTAATTATTTGACAAAAACAATTCCTGGGCGTTTTAACAATTGATAATTAATGTGCCATTAACTAGTATTAATTCTCTGGAAGCTTCTCCTATGCCAGGTTGTGGAGTGGGAATCCCGAAGCTCGTTTAAACTGATATGATCTCTCACTGTTTTTCAATAATAATTTCTTAGAAGTACTTGATATTAAACTTTGTGGAATGAGGAGGGGAATTTCTTTATTCTTTCTTGGATTTTTCAACCAGTACAACTGAATCAACATCTTTTTTGTTCACCGGCACGCGACAAGAATTACGGCTGCCTCAGGTAGGGATGCCTAATTTAGGGAATACCCAAAACTGCAGTACTATCCAAACTGCGAGGAATATAATAAATGACCAGTCCATGAGAATAATTGTAAGAAGATTAATGTTTTACTAAGTTTTTTTACAGCACTTATACTAACATGTTTTTCTTCATTTTTCAACTTCATTTCCGTTATCTACCCCTGTATGCAACCGTGCTTAATTTATCATGAGAGCTACTCTTATTAAGCGTGAGGACTATATTTTGGTTGCGATGCCCTGATAACAGTGTCCGATAAAACGCGGAAGTAACGGAAGCTGAAATCGTTTTAGTGACTTCATTTCAAAAGCTGCACCTCGTATAAGCTGATCCATATCACGGTTAAGATGACAACCGTCGCCAATTATATTTTGTAAAGGATTGAGACGGTGTTGCCAGACTTGAATTTTCGGTGCATCACTCAAACCGTGCTCGAGAAAAACAAATTTTCCTCCAGGTTTAAGCACTCGGTTTATTTCAAACAGCGCCTTCGAGACATCCGCAATACTGCACAAGGTAAAAGTGCAAGCAACACAATCGTAACTTGAATCTTCCATCGGCAAATTCTCACCGGAAAGGTTATAATTTGTAACAGATATTTCGGACTTTTCAATCCGCTTCCGCGCCAGATGATACATCCCTGGATTGACATCCACTGCGTCAATTTGCTGTACTGAATCCGGATAGTGAGGTAGATTGAGTCCTGTTCCAAAACCGATCTCCAGAACCTCACCTCCTGTTTTCAGGAGTGCGTCCTGTCGAAAACCGTTTAAGGAATCACCGGACATGAAGAATTCACAAAGGTAGGGGAAAACAAATCTTGAATAAATACTACCACTCATGG
>Ga0187827_10001315_pt1 | contig 36901 bp, 23 predicted proteins | sample ETNtaG_39_FD_167969 | JGI IMG/M metagenome (GOLD analysis project Ga0187827, IMG submission 167969) | Marine microbial and viral communities from oxygen minimum zone, Eastern Pacific Ocean - ETNP2014_SV_150_PacBio MetaG (Illumina Assembly) | ecosystem: Environmental > Aquatic > Marine > Hypoxic...
AAAACTTCAAGAAACTCGGACAGATCCCGGATGTGAATCCAGACGGGAAGTGGCATCGCGCAGATGTGGATATCGCCGGTTTGATTCAGAAAGCGAAAGCGCCAACTACATGCACGTCACTGCGTATCGGCAGTTTTCATGAGGGCTACATCAAGGCCGGGCTCAGTGGTAATCCAGAAGGAGCTTCGTTCTCACTAGATGATTTTCAGGTGGTGACAGCCAGCCCGGAAAATACGCCTGCAGAATTCTCATGGCTGCCGCAATCTGCATCCGAAAAACCTGAGTACCTGGTTCACGTAGGAAAAACTCCATCAGCGAAGATACCTGGCCTGACGAAAACACAAACGGCTTCAACTTTCACTACCAAGCTGGCCGCGGGCATTCATTACTTGTACGTTAGGCAAAAGCAGGATTCTGTTACCAGGAAACATCCAGTTTATATCCAGCCTCCACTGTCTCTTTCGCTGGCATCACCGGCCAAGGGAGACGTATGGGGCGGCACATCCATTAAGATTGATGTTCAGCCCAAGGAAGGATCTCACATAGATCCGCTGTCACTGCAGCTCAGTGTTGGTGGGAAGCCGGTGATTGATGTCGTATCCAAGTGTGAATACTCGCATGAGCAACGGGCCCTGTTTATCAATCTGAGTGAGACGGAAATAAGTGCAAAAGCCGGCACAAAGATTCCCTTTAAGCTAAGCGCACAAACCGCGGCCGGCGAATCAGCGGATTCTTTGGAATGGAAACTAAAATACGATACCGGCCTGGACAAGACGCCTCCGTCAAAAGTGACTCTTGATTCATATCCTAAAAGAATTGACTTCGAAGGTTCGACACAGGCTGCTTTTACCAGTTCGAACAATATTGTCGCCCTCGATCATTCGACCGCTTCATCTGGTTCGCAGAGCCTGAAAGTATTTAAACCGCGGGTCAATCTAGTTCTTTCGGTGAGCGCAAAAGCGAACAGCGTCCGAACACATGTTGGGCGACATCCAATTCTTCAATTTGATTACAGGATACCCTCTCAGGTCGAGGTGGATCTGAGTGTTGGTATGGTCACGGACTTGTATTCGCGGCAGGTATCCTTGACCAGCGCGGGGGTCAGTTATCCGAATCTTGGCAGCTTCGATGCAATCACCGACGGCCAATGGCATCGTGCGGATATAGATCTTTTCTCCATGCTGAAGGGGCGGCCATTCCATCCAAAGATGTACTCCCTGAGCAGCCTCGGCCTCGGTGACTACGGCGGAGAGAGCATCGGCAAAGCGCACGCATTTCATTTGGACTCAGTCGGATATGTGCCGGCCGTGTCAACATCCAACGGGCATCTCCTCAAATGGGTGGCATCAGACAGTTCGGGCATTCAGGACTACAGTTACCACTGGAGCGCTAACCCCGCTGATGATGCAGACCAGACCCCTGAGACGACGAAAACGGAAGCAACCTTTACTGGAATTGCTGAAGGCACCCAGTTTTTCCATATCCGTGCGAGGGATCGAGCTGGCAACTGGGGCAGTACGAGCCACCACAAATTTATTGTAGACAACTCACCACCAGCCCTGACGCTTAATACAAAAACGCCCGCCGAAACTGCTCTCGCTTTCAGTTTCAAAGATGAGGTCTCCGGACTGGATGTCTCAAATCTCGAGATCGAGCTCAATGGAAAGGAATACACACTGGATGAAAATTATGCGCGTTGGGGAAAGGTCCCCGGCACACTGGAATGGGATTGGGTCGCGGCGACTGGCTCGTCCGGAAAAGTGACTGATGGCTCTGCTCTCAAATTCGCTCTTCGTCAGTTCAACGATCACGCTGGCAACGAGGCCGCGGCTCTGAAGTGGACGTGGAACGTCGATTTTGTACAGGACAAGACACCTCCCCAACCGCCTGCCATCACCAAGCTGCCGGCGAACATTCTTGCGTTCGACACGTTCACGAAAAATGCCGGTTCATGGCGCAACTGGAATTCACAGAACGGGTCCCTGGTGTCACGGTATTTTGATCCCGACAGGCAAGATTACTGCCTGAAAGTGGTTGATGAGATGACAAACGGTACGGGCGGCGTCTATATCACAACAAAAGCTTTCGACGCAAGAGAATTCACTCACCTAAGTTTCGACTACAGGATTCCTGCTTCGACCAGGATCCAGTTCATGTTCGTGGTGAACGGAGCCTGGAAGGGAATCACACTCACGGCACCTCTCAGTTATTCCAGCTACAAGAACATTGGAAGCGCAAACATCACCGCTGACAACAAGTGGCGCTCAGCAGTCGTCCCGCTGCGTAGAATCGTGGAGTCTGCGTTGCCTGGCGCCAAGCATTACAGGATTACTAACCTCGCCATCAGTGATTATTACGGCAGTTACACCCCAGCCGGTGTGCCTTATTACATCGATAATTTCTGCATCTCCGGACCCGCCAAAACCGGCATGGCGTTTAAATGCAAATCTTTCGATTCCTCCGGTATTGTGGGATTCACAAGCAAGAGTTCACCGATCAGCGATGCAGATCCCAAAACTGCCGAGCATTTTGAATCGGAGTTTGCTCTAACAGCCAAAACACCTGGCCAGCATTTCCTGGAACTGGCTGCAAGAGACGGCGCCGGTAATCTGAGCCGGCCGGCACGTGCCTATTACGAAGTGCCGTGGACACTGAATTCAGCCGAAGGAGTAGTAAAGGGCGCGCTGCTCTTCCGTGCCTGGCACGGCGCGCACGGTCTAATGAAGGTCGTGAAATCGCCGGAATCTGAAACCGCGCCGGATTCATTTTCTGTCTGGTCGAAGCCAATCGCGCTCTCGCCCAAACTGGTCGATTGGAATTTCCTCCCTCCCTTCATTCCCGCCTGGAAAAAGGCAGCCAAGAAGACGCCTAAGAATGCATGTTTCCGATGGGACGGAAGCCTGACATTCTCCAAGGCCGGCAACTGGCACCTCTTGGTTTCATCTGGAATTCCGACCATCCTCGGCCTCGAATCTGCAAAGCCGGCGAAGTTCACCGAGTTTTCCTCACCTTTGAAAGGGGCGGCCGGTAAGGTGCTGAAGTTGACTACAGTCAACGCGCCCAAGCCCGGTCATTCAACGGCGTTCTGGCTGCAGGTGTATCGCGGGACGGGAGGCTTCTCAGGACTGAATCTCTGGTGGAGTCAGGACAAGGCATGGGAAGCCGTCAAAGCGGGCGGGTTTGAGGAAGGCAGAGCTCCGAAGGAACTGGTACCTGCGGCAGCTTTCAGCTACCGGCCGTAGTCCGCGGTTTCGTTGAACATTCCACATGCGATTGGCTTAAGACAAGACGAAGTCAGCAATTTGCTATTCCGAGCATTCACGACTATAGGACCATGGCTCTATGAACCGGCCTTTCACCCGACAGGCGAACACACATGAGTGCAGACGAATACAGACTAAGTTCTCAGCAACTCTCATTCTTTGACACTTTTGGTTTTCTGGCGTTCCCCGGTTTGCTTGCCGATCGCATTGACGAAATTACCGAAGAATTCGAACGAATCTGGACCGAACGTGGCGGCGGACACGACGGCAAGCCGCACGATTTCGAACGGCGCTCGTGCATCGTTCCCTTCGTCGACAGCAGCGAAATCCTGTCAAGCCTGCTCGACGACCCACGAATCCTTGGTGTTACCACAAGCCTGCTGGGAGATGATTTCAACTACATGGGCAGTGATGGAAATCTCTATGCTGGAGTTACAGGCTGGCACTCAGACGGCCGGCACCCGCACGTCCTGCACATCAAGATTGCCTACTATCTCGATCCTGTGACTCGTGACACCGGCTGCCTCCGGGTCATCCCCGGCAGCCATCGCCTCGAGGACAAGTTTGAGCTGTCCCTGCAGGAGCAGTTGCGAGACAGCTCGGAGCATTGGGGCATTGACGGCTGTGATGTGCCGGCCACAGCGCTCGAGATTCAGCCCGGCGATATCGTCTGTTTCAATCACAACACAAAGCATGCAGCCTTCGGCGGCTCCGGACGAAGACGGATGTTTACCATGAATTGCTGTGAACGTTACCCCGAGGAACGACTCCAGGAACTTAGAGATTATATGTCCGGCGGCTCGCGTTTCTGGGTCACCCGTGCCTACGGTGAGGCCATGATCAACACCGCGTCCCCGGAGCGAATGGTCCATCTCGAACAGTGCCTGGCAAATGACGGGCATCTCGCAGAGCTGAGTGAGAAGGCCAAAGAGAAGATGGACGAGCCTTCGAGAGGATAGTACACCGGAATAGAATTACCTTGGCGAATTTCTGCTTGCTCCTGTTCAGTTATGAAAGTTTCAGATGCAATACCTGAAAGACATCCTCCACAAACCCATCCTGGATAATTCAAGAACCCGTCGCTACCAGGAGTCCATCGACCGGTCGATTGATTCGCTTAAGGAGACCTGGGATCTCGAGCGAGGACTTAACTGGGCCTCAGGCGTCGAGTTGCCCCACGAAACCGTTCCTGATTTCTGGTTGCTGGATGAGGACGTGCGCCTTGCTCAGACAGAAAGCAGAGCAGCGGAAATCTATGGTGCGAACGCGGGCAGAAACAGCACCTATACGCTCGGTGGGTGTGCCTTCGCATTTCATTCTCCACTCTCCCGGTTTCACAGAGACGACGAACTTGCGCGTTACTTTTCAAACGGTCTGAGCTTTCAGATTGAAACCGTCCGCGATGACGGTGTGCCGGCTCTCTACGGACTCAATGGATTGGAGTGGGCCCATGGCTGGGACATCGAGGGCCTCATCTACGGGCTGGTTCTGCTTTGGGATGAGTTGGACGAGGCGCTTCGAAACCGCGCGCTCGAGCAGTTCCGCAAATCGGCGATCAGGTTCCTGAGGAATGGGGATTCCGGCACTCACGGGAACCAGGGCTGCGTGCAGGCTCTCGGGCTCTTCCTCTACGGAAAGCTGCTGGACCTGCCCGAGCTCGTCGAGGCATCGGACGCCCGTTTCGCTGAGCTGGTTGCCAAGACACTCGATGACGATGGCCAGGTCATCGAACAATACGGGCCCTGCATGCATTATTCGTACACCTGTTTTGCCTACGCCTGGCTCAACATTTATCTCCGCCACGGGGACGGCCAGGAAGCGAGAGTGGAGAAGTGTCTACGCTGGTTTCGCAACAAACACACGGAGAGCATGTACCCGTTTCCCGGGCCTTCCTCTCGCTCTTACTCCGAGGATTTAAAGACCACCGCCGTCGACATACTTGGTGCTTGCGAACACGTGGCCTCCCAGTGTCCGATGCTCCAGCAGTTCGCAGATAAAATCTGGGGCAAGATCGGGGAACAGGCGGGAGGCTTCGGCCACGGCGCTTCGCCACTGATGTGGGCGATTCTGGCCTGCACTGGTGAGCACGAGCCGACGGCCGCGCAGCGTGATGAATGGAACGCTCCTTTCGAGGCAAACTACGAGCGCATCAATCTTCTTGGCCGATCCCCGCTCAAGTATTACCAGGCGCGTCGCGAGTATCAGACCAGCTTTGACGTCTCTGACTTCTTGCCTTTCGGCGGCATCCAGACCTGGGCCTGGGGTGATGAGCCTCCGATCATCCACCCAACAATTCTGAACCCGTCAACAACGCAGGCATGGGGCATGGACACGGCCCGAAACTGCGCGAGCTACAACTGGGGACTTTTCGGCGCGGGAGCAATGGTGCCGGATTTCAAATTCAGGACCGGGCTTGACGCGGGTGGGGCCTCGTTCATGTTTGCTCGCTACGACCAGCTCTGGCGATTCATCGTGTTGACGGATGCGAGCACGTTCATCCTCGAGTTCGGCAATCAGGGCGAAAGAGTCACCACCTGGACACTCAACTGGTTCGAGCCCACCGAGGTCCGGATCGGCGAAGGGGAAGTCTCGTTTCAGAATCGAACTGCTCGCATCTATTCGACGGCGACCGCTCCGGAACTGAAGACTGTTCCCGATAAGTATGAGGAAGCCGACGTGCAAATCCTCGAATACAAATGCGGTGATGGACCTGTCGCGTTTGTTTTCTCTGATGGGTCATTCGAGTTTCTCGATGATCTCGATTTGCAGAATGGCCAGTTCAGATTCAGTGATTCGTCGGGCACATACCGGGCCGAGATCGATGGGAGATTCTTCGGCGAGAATCAAGGCTCGATATCCCTGAGCCGTGGGGAACTGTTCGAGGCTTCAAGAGTGGTGCGGGAATGAGGTTGGTAGCGGCCATGCTGTTCCCCAAAGAGATGAGGCATCGCACAGCACTTGCGTCACCGGACGCTCAAGACCCAAAGGTTGCTGAAAGAGCTTGCAGTTCGGCGCAAGATCACCATTGACGCCTTCACGGAACATACACTTCCACCAGACACCCTTTCGGTGGATCGGTACCCCTGAAATCTATCAGCAGGATCAGATGCGAGATCCCTTTTGGAAGGGCCAGATCCGCCCTGGCTTTCTTATCGTCCTCCAGGACCTCTACCGGAAAACCGTTGAGCAGGACGGTTGTCTTGCCTTCGGTACGGCACTCCATCTGAACAACTCGGCCGGTCCTTGATTCGAGCAGGGTTCCGGCCATGCCGATCTTTGTCTGGGGTAACCAGATCAGTGAGCCTTCGGATGCCACCTGCTTACGCCAGCCATGCTTGGATTTCAGGCGGTCGTCGATCTGGGTCGTCGATTCTGCGGTGGAGGTGAGCCATTCGGCAGGGATGACTCTCTTGCGCCGCCGGCGATATTCCTCAACGCGACCACGAATCTCCATGAGGTCGATGTTGCGGATCACCCTGGTAATGTGATCGTCATCCATCAGATTCTTGATTGCCGGTTCCTCGCCGAGCTTATAGACCGCCGATATCGATCCCTCTGCCACTTCTTCGATGAGACCTAATACTCGGTCGTTATCCATGATGGCAACCATGGAAGGGTGATTCAAGAGCTGCATCAGTTCGGGGGAAGTGCTGATGACCCAGTGCTTCTCTGAATCAGAAAGATGGATGAGCTCGCGCACAGCCTTGAAACGACGGATGGCTTCCTTCGTGCCTGTTTTTTCTGCGATGTAATCCCGTGATTTCCTGAGCGCTCCCTCCAGATTTCGGAAGAGCCTGCTCTGGTTCTCAATCGCCTCGTCGACACTTTCGGGGCCATCGAGATCGGGAGGCAGCTCGCCGAAATCGGCCAACTCCTGCTCACTGATTGTGGGCGTTGCCTGTTCAGGATCGGTGGGCCCTTGTTCGCCAATCGGCGACAGCATGTGTTTGAACAAGAACGAGTGTTGCTTAAGCCCTTCCTGGCCAGCGGAGATCCCAGCCAGGTTCACCAGCAGGTCTGACAGCACGAATATCAGCCCATAAACGAGCAGCAGCGTTGCCGTGGAAAGGCTGCGATCGAGCCAGCCGGGCAGCCGGAGCCTGGCGTCCAGTCTTTCAACGAGCTCTGCTTCGTCGCGCTGGATGCGCCTGTTGAGCAGCCGCATTGACACAAAGTAACTTCCGATGCTAAGCACAGCATTCAGGCCGAGTACCAGGACCAGGTTGTCAAAAAGTAGAGGCAGGATAGCCGCCAGCAGAAGGAACAGCAGCGTGCTTGAAAGAACCGCAACGATGATGGCAACGACAGCGAGGATGTTGCGGGCGAGGTTCGCCTTTAGAATCCTCCAGGCCAACCATCCGAGGTAGAAAATGAAAAGCCCCTCAAACAGATACATCATGGCACGGCCTTGCCAGCAGTTGGGTTGTGCACCCATTCACGTGATGCACAATGAATTCTGATTCTAACCACCATTAATCATTCTCATGGCAAAAAAGAAAATCAAACTCGCCCTTATCGGCTGCGGCGGGAACATGCGCAACGCGCACGTCCCCCGCATACAGGCAGATGGTAAAGTTGATCTCGTCGGCGTTGCCGATCCGGTCGAAGGCCAGGCACGTCTGTTGATGGAAAAATGGGGAAGTGAAATTCCCTGGTTCACCGATTTCAGAAAAATGATACGTGAGGCCGCGCCGGATGCGATTGCGATCAGTTCACCGCACTCCATGCATTACGAACAGGCGAGCCATTGCCTCAGAAAGGGACTGCACGTCTTGATAGAAAAACCACTGACGACGACATCAAGGCATGCCCGCTCGCTCATCAGCCTTTCAGAAAAACACAAACGACTGCTGGTCGTCAGCTATCAGCGGCACTTCCTCGCGCCGCACATGTTCGCAAGGGAACTCGTTCGTAAGGGAGAACTGGGCGAAATCCGCGGCATCGTTTCGTATGTCACCCAGAACTGGGAAGGGGTCAAAGGCTGGCGGCTCGTACCTGAGCTGTCTGGCGGAGGGATGTTCATGGATACCGGCAGCCACCTGGTCGCTGCCACGCTCTGGATCACCGGCCTGCAGCCGTCGGAAGTTTCAGCGCTCCTGGACAATGCAGGTCAAGACGTCGACATCAACACCGTGGTCAGCATCCGTTTCAAGAACGGCGCGGTCGGCACCCTCAACACTTTCGGCAATGCCAGCCGGCACGACGAGCGCGTCGCTATCCACGGCAATAAAGGCTGCCTGGTCTTCCACCTGCACCAGTGGGGGATCAGATCAGTCCTCCTCAACGATGAACCGATCGAGATCCCCAAACGCATCAGGGAATCGAGTCCGGATGCCGAATTCTTCAAGTGGATTCGCAACGGAGGCAAAGGCTACGAGCCGCCCGACTTTGCTCTGCAGGTCTCTCGTCTGACCGAGGCGGTCTACAAATCTGTTGCGGGGAAGAGGCCGGTGAAGGTGAGGTAGCAGGAGACGGATGGTAATGGCAGTGTGATGGTGGGCTGCAGGAGTGGCACCACAGAGGATTACGCACCCGGTATAGCCCGAACCGGGATTCTGGTACGACCCATCCAGCGTACGCCATTCCGCAACTGAAGAGCGATGAGATTCCACAAAAAAAGGCTGCGACGAAGCGCAGCCTTTTCTTATCTCATGCGTTTCTTCTCAAGTGCCGGGCGGAATCATCACTTCAAAGCCTTCCGGGGTCTCAGGCTCTTGCCAGAGGCCAGGAAGCTCCACGGCTGTCTCGCCGGCTTCAATCTTGGTTCGGACCCCATTCGAGTCGATTACGGTAATCTGGCCAGTGACAACCGTGACTGTGGTGCCCATTGCAGACTGAACAAAATCCACTCCATCGCCCTTCTCCATAAGGACTTGTGTACCGCGAGTGGTTCGGGTCTGGGCGACTCCACTTACAACTCCCAACGTGACCTTATCTGAAGACTTGTCGACCTGTGACGCCACTTCCACATCCTGTTTCAGGGAGGTGGTGAGATTCTTGGTTCTTACATCAATCATGCCGACGAGGCTTTTGGTGGAGACGGTGTTCGAGGCTTTCTCGAATCCAATCGAGAGCTTTTTACCTTTCTCGATATCGGCAGATGTCTCCGTCTCACCAATCTGATGTGTAAGAAGGCCAAGGTCAGCCGAGATCTCGATTCTACTATCGGATTTCACATCAAGGTCGACAAGAGTGCCCTTGACGGCGGCAACACCAGCCGGAGTCCGAAACATGGTACGCTGGCCCGGGAGTTTCTTGATATCGCTCTTGAGCGAGCCCTGGGAGACAGCGATTTCACGCTGGCGGCCGTTGAAAACAATCGCCATTGCCGTGGCCGGCGCCATGTCCACGCGGCTGCCGTCGGCGAACAGGATGGTGGCTTTGCCATTCTTGGCGGTTTTTATTTTGTCATTCTCAAAAAGCGGTGTGCGCTTGCGCTTTATGAGCTCAACTTTCCCGGTTTCCGCCCGCTTGACAGCGACGCCACCGGAGAATGTGGCAATTGATGCAACACGCCGTGCAGCCTCGACAGTGAAGATTGAACACAACGACACGGCGACTGTGAGAGCTGTAAACCTATACAAATTAGACATTTGAAATGCTCGTCCCTGAGGAAACTTGACACCAGACTTTTGGAAGCGACCGACTTATAGCCCTGAAATGACGGATGGCAAAAGGTCATTTGAAGTTCTTTTTATCCTACAGCCATCTCCATGATCTCCTCTTTGGTGGCATTAGACAAGTCCGTAATCTCACCTGAGATACGCCCTTCGCGCATGACAAGAATGCGATCCGCCATCCCCAGCACCTCGGGCAACTCTGAGCTAATCATGAGGACGGCTTTTCCCTGCGCAACGAGTTCATTCATCAGAAGATAGATTTCATACTTGGCACCGACATCAATGCCCCGTGTGGGCTCATCAAAGATGACGACTTCGGAGTTGGCTTCAAGCCATTTTGCCAGGACGACCTTCTGCTGGTTTCCACCTGAGAGGTTCTTGGCAATCTGTTCCTGGTGAGGGATCTTTATCTTGAGTTGCTCCACATAAGTGCCAAATGCCTGGCGTTCCTGCCGGGTATTCACGAAGCCAAAAGTGGAGAGCTTGAGCAGGTTGGGCAGACCAAAATTCGTCCGAACGGATTGGCCAAGAATCAGCCCCTGGCTCTTCCGGTCTTCCGTGAGCAGACAGATCCCAGCTCGAATGGCGTCACTCGGCTTGCCGATACGAAGCTCTTTGCCGTCCAGTTTGATGCTCCCCGAATCTAAAGGATCGGCGCCAAATATGAGACGAGCGGCCTCAGTTCGACCCGCCCCGACGAGACCGGTAAGCGCCAGGATCTCACCGCTCCGGATTTCGAATGAGACATCCCTCACCACTTGACCTCGTACAAGTCCCTGCACGGCCAACCGGACATCACCAGGCTCAGCCTGTTCCTTGGGAAACTCTTCTTCAAGAGCCCGGCCGACCATCATCTCAATCAGGCTGGAGCGAGTGACGTCGTTCACAGGCTTCGAGCCGACGAAATGCCCGTCGAGCATCACCATGACTCGATCTGCGATTTCGAAAATCTCATCCAGTCTGTGACTTATATAGATGACCCCGATGCCCTGGGATTTCAGGTCACGAATGATGGCAAACAGCGACTCGACCTCCTGCAGGGTCAGCGTCGCACTCGGCTCGTCCATAACTATGATTCGAGCATCTAATGAGAGCGCCTTTGCGATTTCGACCGCCTGCTGTTGAGCCACTGAGAGTCGATTGCACGGGGTTTCGGGATTTACCTTGACGCCCACGCGATCAAACAGAGCGGCCGCGTTCCGGTTTTCTTCTCTACGATTGAAAAATCCGCCTTTGGATTTCTCCCGGCCTAGAAAAATATTTTCACGCGCGCTGAGATACGGGACCAGATTGAACTCCTGATAGATGACAGCCACCCCCGCATTCTGAGCATCGACTGGGTCATGAATCGTGATGCTCTTGCCATCGATGCGGATATTTCCGGAATCTGGAATGACCGCTCCGCTCAACGCCTTTATCAGCGTGCTCTTGCCCGCGCCGTTCTCGCCAAGTAGCGCCAGAACTTCTCCTCTTTCCAGACGTAGATTTACTTTGTCCAAAGCCCTGACTCCAGGGAAGGACTTACAGATCTGATTCATTTCGAGAAGCACGGATTCTTCCATTTTACTCGCTACACATAGTAAACCTGCCATCGCAACGCCTCTTCTGCAGGTTAATTTGCAGAGGCGTTTCTGATCTCTGTCTTGCGGACCGATTCGAGCAACCTCCGTGCTTCGTCATTCTGATCGTCAGTAAGCGCCCGGCCAGAGTAACGCGCTCCATAGTAAATGTCGGTCAGTCGCTGCACACTTTCACCCACCTCTGTCCGATGGTCAACATCTGACGCAAACTCAGCAGGCGTCTGTGATGATATACGGACGTAACCGCGCTTTTTAAGGTAGGCCAGTAATTCGCGATAAAAGTCAACTGTCGGAGATCCATCTGCATATCCAGGCCCTGAAGATGAGAACCGAAACAAACGGAACTTTAATTTAGGTAAGAATGTAATGATGACATACAAGCTCGCAGCCGCAGCAATGGCGAATGCAAGTTTGGCGAAAAAAGCCTGAACAGAATCCATGCCCTGCAATGAACTGCCGCCGCCCACACCTCCAAGTCGGCTGCGCAGTTCGAAGGCGAGGTTTTCGAAATAATGACTGGACGAAAAGCCGAGTTTCTTTGGCGTATAGCCAACAATGAAACGGTCCCATAGATTCTGGCCCCAATCAAAATACTGGCCGAGACCAGCTCCAGCGATTCGGTTTTCTTCCGACAAATCAGAGCCGGACGGATCCAACGGATACCAGCCCACTTCTGGCAGATATACCTCCGCCCAGGAATGCGCATGGTTTTGCCTGACCTGATAAAACTTGCCGACCTGATTCCAATCACCTCCTCTGAAACCGTTTACTATTCTTGCGGGGACTTCCAGGGAGCGGCATAGCAAAACCTGAGCGGAAGCGAAATACTCACAATGCCCTTTCTTTGACTTAAAGAGAAAGTGTAACACCGGGTCGTTGCGTCTGGGGTTTTCGATCACTCCGGGCAGGCGAGTGTATTTGCAGTTAATCTCAAGCCAGTCCTTTACAGCCACCGATTTCTGGTAAGATGTTTCCGCATTCGCACTGAGAGCAATATTTTCAGCAAGTCTTAGTAACTTGGGTGATTTCTGAGGATTCCTGATGAAATAGGTCCGCATCAGTGACGGCAGCCGCTGTCCGGGCCGCAGTTCTTGATTCAACTGCTCCTGCGTGTATTCCTGTGGTCTGGAGTGCACCACATAATATCTGGGCGGGCGACCAATGAACCTCGCGTTCCAGTGCTGGACGTCCAACTTCATCCCTTCCGCCTGATCGCCAAGATCGATTCTGATCGGCGGATAAAGAGAGAAGATTCTATTGGTGCCTGTATTTTCAAGGGAGATTTCCTGTCTCAAGTCAGACGTCTCCAACTCAACCGAGTTAGGCAGTACGGGCCACTTTCGATCGTTGAACGGAAATATCTTGTCATCCTGAAGAACCCAGCCTGCCCGGTATTCTTTCCAGCCGCTCTCGTGATCGAACCAGGAAAGCCAATAATTTCGCAGAACCGTTTCCCGCCAACTCCCATACACATAAGAATCCGCAGACATGCCACGCCAATAAAGCTGTGCTTCAGGCAGTTCAATGGCTTTCCCATTTCTACTCAGCTTGACACGCATCACCAGCTCATCGTTATCCTTTATCTGGCCTATCTGTCCCAGGCGGACCTGCTCGCTGAATCCAACCAGGCCTGTCTGTCGCCCGCGGGGGGTGGGAACACTTAATACGCGAATCTGGTACCTTGGCAGAATAGCAAAAACACCCAGCATCGAAATCAGAAGAAATGCCAGCATAACAGGAATCGCGCTGCCCAAGGCCCCGCGAATCTGTGAAGACTGGATGCCCTGTAAAGCAACGATCTTGCCACCAAGGAGAATTCCGGTTTCTTCGCTAGCCACTCTCTTTATGTAGAACAGTATAAGCGTCCAGAATGCAAGAAAGAGGTAAATGAAGAACATCAGACCGAATTGGATATCGAGGGAGATAGATGCGCCGCAGGCAATCTGAATCAGACTGACTACAAACAGATTGGAATACTCACGATCATTCTTTTTCTGCCAGAGCCTCATACATTGAGCAAAGGATAGAAAGTGCAGGAACGGCAAGAGCACACTCAACCACGACAGAACTACTCCGAGGGACACAAAGAACGCAATCGTGGCGAGGCCTGACGCCACCATACTTGGCAAATAAAAACTACGTCTGTGCTCTGTAAAATAGTAGGCCCCACCCACCAAAGGCGCGGTGACAAGAAACATGATGACCGCCAATGGCGTGGGATCAGCAACACAGGAGCTTGTTATGCCGATACTCACCAATGTGAAGGTAAGTTGATTGAATCGACGTTCGAATATTGAACGATTCATATTGAATTAACCACGAAAACCGATCAGCCCGCCCTCACATGCACAGCTTCATTTGAGACCACTTCGGACTCTCCGGCATTCCAGATATCCGGTAGAGCGGGCAAGGTGAAATCTCTCTCCAAATCACCTGAAATTGCATCCAGGTGGGTTACGGAATGGTTCATTGAGTTTAGATGTTTTACTATCGTACGAGAGGATTCCATACTGCTGCCGTGCGTAATCAGAATGACTCTGTCGAATTCTCTGAAGGAAAACTCGCGCTGTTCAAGCAGGTCTGCCACCTCATCAGTTTCTGCGGGTGCGAGCAGAGCCAGGAGCCGCCAGATTCGGCTTATGCCCCGGCCGGTTGCCGGAGGGAGGTATACAAGGCCCTCTGCATCACAGGCAAAGGCAACCTGGAGACCATTCTGTGCGAAATCCCTGGCCATGGTTGCAATGAAGCTGGTCGTGATCTCTTCGTCCAGGAGTTCCCTTTCAATTCCATCCTGCATCACCCAGTGCAGGATGATGAGAGCCTTCTGCTCGTTTCTTGCTCCGTACTCACGCACGATCGGCTTCTGGGCTTTTGCGGATGTTTTCCAATGGATCCATCCTGGATTATCGCCGGCCCTGTATTCCCGCAGACCCAGGAATTCATCAATGCTGTTATGTGTGAACCGACGCGCAATAGAGCTGCCTTCTCCCTCTCCCTCAGATAGACGGCTTTCAAGGTGCCCTAATCGTGGTAATGCAATCAGTTCAAGCTTCTTTGTCATACAGATAACCCCCCGCTCAAAGAAGCCAAAGGGAAAGCTTGTCTCCGCCTCCACAATCGAGAAATCAAAGGCGCCGCGTCTCTTTGCCACAGCCTTGAACCTTATCTGAATTTCTTGTCCTGCGCAGATTCTGAATAAGAAATGCCGCTGATATTCACACAAGATGCCATCAGGAAGTTGCTGCTCAACTCTGAGACAGAAAGAGGGAATCCATGCACTTTCGTTTCTTATGGATATATCAATACTAAAAGGAATGCCGGCCTGAACTTCTGATGGCATTCTTCGTTCTATGCTCAGCGCCGCTCCGCAGAATGCGTTCATCAGCCAGGAAAGAATGAGAGAACTCAGTAGCACTGAAAAAGTGAGATAGATCAGATTCACTCCAGTGTGCAGTGCTGACAGCAGCACACAGAAAGTGAAAACGAAAAACAGCCAGCCGCCCTTCGTTGTTTTTCTGTATGACTTCTGTTCTGTTGCAGACCGCCTTCGTTTGTGTTCGAGATAACGAACGATATGGGAAACAACTAATAAAATAAGTACCAGTATGAGGAAACGTCGCAGCATTCCGACACCTGAGAATTCAGTTAGACCGGGACCGTAATTGTTTTCAGGATTTCCTGAATGGCATGGTTGCTACTGACGCCAGAGTATCTCCGATAGATCAGGCGGTGGCTGAGTACCGGCTCGGCCAATTGTTTTACGTCATCAGGAACACAATAATCCCGTCCCCGTATGAGGGCCATAGCCTGCGAGGCCCGGTACAGAGAAAGACACCCTCTCGGGCTTACTCCAATTTCAATTCCATCAAAGTCGCGGGTTGCCTGGCCGATTTGCAGAATGTAATCCAATAGGCTGTCATCAACTCTGACCTCCTTCACTTTCTCCTGAATGGCGAGAATCTTGTCGGAAGTCGTGACCGGGCCTAACTGGTCAATCGGCTCCTGTAGACGATGCGAAAGAAGTACTTGGCGCTCATCCGCCGGTCCAGGGTAGCCGATTGCCAGTCGCAGGGTGAACCGGTCAAGTTGTGACTCTGGCAGGGGGTATGTCCCTTCGTGTTCAAAGGGATTTTGCGTTGCGATGACAATGAACGGATTTGAAAGGGGGAACGTCTGACCATCCACCGAGATCTGCGATTCATTCATTGCTTCAAGCAGCGCGCTCTGGGTACGAGGTGTGGCGCGGTTAATTTCATCCGCGAGCACCACACTGGAGAAGATCGGACCCTGTTTGAACTCAAAAGAGTGGTCTTCGGGGTTGTAAATGGAGACGCCAAGAATGTCGGAAGGAAGCAAGTCAGGTGTAAACTGGATACGCCGGAAAGAGCCGTCGATGGACCTTGCAAGGCCCTTGGCTAGGGTCGTCTTCCCAACCCCCGGGACGTCTTCCAGGAGGACATGGCCCGCGGATAAGAGGCCAACGAGCAAGAGATCAATGGACTCATCCTTCCCAATCAGCACCTGACTGAGATTGCTCCGGAGCACATCAATACTTTCTGACAAGAAAGCCTCCTGTTTAGGTAAGATATGGTTCTTGCGCAGCAGGTTCCATTCTCTGTTGATACACAGTCATGGACCAGTCTGACCAACTGAAGCGATACTAGCACTGCGCCTTATACACCGCAAGAAACACATCTGAGACCACCACAAGGCATCTGGAAGTCGGTCGCGGGCAAGTTCTTGGAGAACAATTCCGGGCTCAACGAGAAGTAGAATTACAATGAGCGAATCGGTAAAGAAAAGACCGAAACTGTTGGTGGCCGTCGTGGCTTTTGTCTTGGGAGCCGTGTTTCCAGTCTGTGTCTTACGTTGGGCAGGCCTGATCAGGTTCGAAAACAAGTTGGACAATACCACTTTGCCAACGGCAATCTTCACATTGAACAGGCCAGAGGTGCATGCAAACCGAGTGAAAGTAACGGGTGCGATACTCACCAGGGAAGACATCTTCCGGTTTGACTGGGATTGGGGTGATGGCCGCGTATTGAGTTCATTCTTCCCTGGCGTTCATCATTATTACACGAGGGGCGAATTCACAGTAAAAGTCACCGCATATTCAACCATTGGAAAGTACGCGCAGACCCGCCAAGTCTCGATCAAGGATGTTGCTGAGCCTCCTACACTTCTGCATCGGCATACTTTCATTCATCGGTTAAAAGCCCCAGAAGGTGAGGACGACTGGGCTGAAAGACTGAAAGGAACTTATAACGCAGGAACAAGAGCTATCTCTCTTATCGCTTCTGCAAATTCGCCTTACGAACTTGCTCAAAAAGAAATAATCAGGGCATGGATGGCCAAACAGGAAACTCTGGTTCTAGTCAGATTAGAATCAGAGAAATCAATCACCTCCTTGTCGAAGTTCCTCACTGCTGAAGATTTACCTTACCGGAGGATCATTCCAGAAGTCAGTCTTGAGATTGGTGCCAAAGCGAAAGAGATTCTTGACAGGTACCCATATCGCGTGATCGACATTAAGCGTGGACGAAACAGAAGGTCCGAAGCACTGGAACTCGCCATCAGAGATAAATTCACTGGGATAGCCATGCCAGTGACCAACTGCGACATCACGTTCGTCCGAGTGTTGAACGATAACGGCATTATTCCGATGGTTTATGCTGTGAACGAGAGCGAACCTATCCGGTCCCTGCTGCAAATGGGCGTCTCTTCATTCATCACTGAACTGTCCCATGACAGTGATGACCTTTCGTCCCTCGCCGCCTATGATGCATCGCGTTATTTCAGCGGGAACTGATTGGTGAACGCTAATTTCTGAAAGACAGAGTCCAGGATCGCTTCCAGTTTAAGCCAGGAGGTGTTGTTATGGGGAGCGAGGTTGTTCCTTTCCCTCGGATCCTCGACAAGATTGTAGACTGACAGCTCCTCTGTGTCGTAGTTCTTTATAATCTTTGTATCACCGTTACGAATGCAATAGATCATAGAATTGAAGGGATTGCAGTGATAGAGATAACTGTTGTCCAGGAAGCTGTAACTCCGTCGCAGTAACTGGGCCTGGAAGACCGCTGGTCCGTCCTTCAGGTAAGAAAGCAATAATGGCCCGATCATGGTGTGAACAGATGCCTCACTGATTCGAGCGGATTTCAATTGAGGAGCATACAAATAGAATGGCACTGCGAGCACTTCTTCGAAAAGAGTTCCGATGCGCGAGGCTGTATGGCCGTGGTCGCCGGCGGCCTTGCCGAAAGTCTCGCCGTGGTCCCCGGTGATGGCAATAATTGTATTCTCAAGCAGACCGGAGTCGCGCAGCCGAGATATAAACCTGCTCAGACAAGCATCCTGGTAACGCACGCAGATATCATAGTTTTTTACGCTCTGGTCTTTCCACGCCAGACTATTTGCCCAGCCAGCCATGGATGAGTCCTTCAAAGTAAACGGATGATGCATCGACATTAGAAAGCCAGTGATGAACTGTGGGCTCTCTTTTCGTTCGAGCGATTCCAGGATCTGATCCAGGACCTGTTCATCGTCCATTTTCCACGAATCGATTCGGGCTTCCTCAGGAAATTCGGACCAGTCGATAATCCGTTCGAATCCTGAGCGTTTTGTGAAGGCACCAAGGCGAGCGAAGGTCGCATCACCTGCCAGGTAGAAGCTCGTTTTATATCCCTGCCTTTTCAGGATTTCTGTGATGTGTGTTCTTGGCGTTTCGGTAAAGAGCCAGGAAAGCTCACCGGTTTCGTACGAGAAGGGATACTTCCCTGTAAGAATCGAAAAAAGCGCATTCTGGCTGGTTGGCGATGTACTGAAGTGGTTTTCAAATACGATGCATTCCTTCGAAAATGAATCGAGGAAAGGCGTCGTTTCCTTTGCATATCCCAGGTGGTGGATATGGTCTCGGCGTGCCGATTCAAGAACAAGCAAGAGAATGTTTGGCCTGTGTGAGAGCTTCCAATCCCTCTGTCCGGAATTCTCGATTGATGTAGCACAGAGCTCGGCTTGGATGGAATAATCATCCGCGGCAAGTCCCTCCGTCAGGCGGTACTGTTTTGAAGAGAAATCAAACAGCAGAAGAAAGCTGACCAGATAAGCGGCTCCCAACCTGTAGAGTGTGGGCTTTTTCAGTTTGATTCTCTTTTCAGAGAATGCCGCGCAGCCGATTACGCTTCCTACTGCTCCGGATCCTGATAAGAGCAGTAATATCGGCTCCGCCAGAGCAAAGATCGAGTCAGACAGCGCGCCAAGATTGGAGACACAGATCCTGATTAAGTGCCAGCGAACAGCTCCTTGATTCCAATAATTAGAGTAGAGCAGGACGGCATATGTGATGAAAACGGTGACCGCCGGTAGACAGAAAACTAGTTTACGTTTGGCGGATGCCAGGAGCAGAGAGAGAAGTAGCGCCTGAAACAGCAGTAGAAAATAGAGCTTAGAGGGGTACCAATAAGAACCTGCTACCAGCAGCGATCCCAGGATCAGAGGTATGCTCGAGTAAAGCATGCTGAATCACGCTTCTTGTTCCCTGAAAGCAACCATGAATTCTGCCAGGGCTGCGACTCCCTCCGAAGTCATGGCGTTGTAAATAGAAGCGCGGATGCCGCCCACCGAACGATGGCCCTTGAGCCCATGGAGGTCTGCCTTTCGGGCTTCTTCAATGAACTTCGTTTCAAGGCCTTCGTCCCGTAATCGCCAGGTGACGTTCATCCTGGATCGGCAATCATCGATGGCATGCCCCATGTAGAAACCTTCGCTGCGATCTATTGCGGAATAGAGCATAGCCGCTTGCTCTTCGTTGCTTGCAGCAATCCTTTCGAGGCCACCGAATTCTGAGAGAATCCAATCGGTTACCAGTTTTATTACATAGATGCTGAATACTGGTGGAGTGTTGTAGAGCGACCCTTTTTCAGCGTGGGTGCGATAGTCAAGCATGGTGTGGAGCCCGTCGGGCACGCGCTCCAGCAGATCCTCTCTGATAATAACGATGGTTGCGCCTGCCGGGCCGACGTTCTTTTGTGCACCGGCGTAAATCAGACCGAATCGCTCTACGGGCACTGGGCGGGAAATAAAGTCAGAGGACATGTCACACACCCAGGTTGCTTCCGTCTCAGGCATCTCTTGAAACTGGACCCCCTGGATGGTTTCGTTTGACGTAAAATGGATGTAGGCGGCGTCATCTTCCAGATCGAGGTTCTGCCAGTCAGGCAGGCCTGTGTAGTTCTCGTCCTTGCCGTCCCACAGGATTCTGGTTTCGCCCTCTTTCTGACTTTCCTTGACGGCCTTGTTTCCCCATGCACCGGTGACGATAAAACCCGCACGTCTGCCTGAATCCCGAAGGAGATTCATTGGGACCATTGAAAACTGCAGGTTTGCCCCGCCCTGGAGGAAGAGCACTTTATAGTTTTCTGGTACTGAGAGGAGTTTCCGCAGATTGGATTCGGCTCTTTCTATTATTTCCTCGAACGCAGGAGAACGATGGCTGATTTCCAGAACGGATGCGCCTGCCCCGGGCAGTTGAAGGAGCTGCTCCTGGGCCTGTTTCAAAACCGGCAAGGGCAGCGCGGCAGGGCCTGCAGAGAAATTATGGATGCGTTCTGTCATTTGGATTCGAGCTCTGACTTTCAGGGTTCAGCAATGAGTCGCAGCGCGGGTGGCAAACTCTCACCGAAGGCCTGGGCCTGTTCGTCAGCCTGTAATTCGGCTACTTCCTTTACCAACTGAAGATGATGTTTTGCAGCTTTGATGGATTTTAGTTTATCTAAAACTTTCAGTCGTAGATCGTCATCAATATCCCGGGCGCGGTCTCCGCTCATTCGAGCCAGTTGCACGAGTGCGAATTCCGAATCTTTATTGCTGAAATCACCTGCTTCCAGCATCTTTTCAATCCATGCCTCCGCGGTTTCTTTACTGACCACAGTATCAGTGGGGCCGTAAAAGGGGATTCGGGCTCCGATGCGTCCGAGGGCCCAGTAACGGAAAGCTGACTCCGGATCGGCTTCGATGCTTGCCATTAATGACTCGCCCAGTCTTCGTTTCTGTTTGGGTTGCAGTCGGTCCAGGCTGCCTGCGGCGCGCCACATTTCGATTTCTTCATGAGTGGGTTTGCGCTGCTTTTTTGATTTGGAGCTGCCCAACAATGGCAGCATGCGTTTGAGTAATTCTGCCTGCTGGCCTTTGTTCAGGCCGCCGGCAATGCGTCGCCAGAGAATCCAGAACTCGGCGCATGTCTGCATGTTCTTTTTGTTAATGATGCCGGCATTGAAGAGTCGCCAGACTTCTTTAATTCGCCATTCATCCATTGGGTATCCATAACCGGGTCGTAGCAGGAAGCCGGCCAGATTCAGCCATCGGGCCTCGTAAATCGGGTCTGCTTTTCGGCGCTCACGCTGCTCATAGTGAGCCGGCCACAGGCCGCGCAAGGCTCCGGGAGGCCAACTGTTCCGGGAACGCTTCCATTCAGCTTCGATGTTTTTCATCAGCTTTTCCGGTCTCAGGCTCTTACTTTGCGAGCCTGGGGGCGGTACAAATGTGGATGCCAGCAGGTGGGCAGCGGCTTCGATCTTCGCTTCTTCGATGACGTCCTCTTCGGCCACCTCGCCGGAAGTCTGCTCTGCCGCGATCTCCTGGTCAGGGTCATGCCTGACTTCAAACTGCAGGCGCCAGCGGCGGTCGCCTTCCACTGCCGCGCACCAGAGCTCCAAGGTACCGACTTCGGTAAGAATGGTATGGAGTCGTACCCGTACCTGTTCGGCTTTCGAGCGTCGGCCTGACTTCAAGACCGTGTAAATGGGAGGCAGCGCAGTGAGCCCACTGTTTTCGGTTTGGACTAAATCCCCAACCTCATCGAGAGGCCGAGTGCTCGAACTGAAAAACGGGAAGTGAACGGGCCGCCGAATAAGGAGCTCAAATTCTATATCCGATACCTCGACCTCCTGCCCTTCCTCGAGCCCTTGCGGGGTGACGCAGACGGCTTTCGATTCCGATTTGTCACCTGCGTTGAGGCCGACATAAAAACTTCTTGCGGTGCCGCCGGCGATCTTGACTCCGAGGCCGCGGCGGACCATGCCGTAATAGGCAGCCCCTCTCGAGACGGCCAGGTCGAGCGAATCCAGGTCTGCTTCGAGCACGGTGGGTGGCTCGGATTCCGGAAACCAATTGTCGAGCAACTGAAGCACTCGCTTTCTCAGAAGCTCCGGTTTGAACACGCCACCGTTGAAAAGAACGAGGTCCGGGCGTCGATGCCCTGCTGCCTGTCCGATTGGGTTGCGGAGGAATGCGGCCAGTTGTTTCGAGATCGCGGGATCGGCTGCGTAGGGGAGGCCGAACTCCTGGATGCCGGGCTTGCCGGTCCGCTCGGGCAGGTCGTCCAGCATGGTCTCCGGAAAGAAACCGGACAGGACAGTTTCCATGACCTGCTCGCGACCCACCTCTGCGCGCAGCGTTCCTCCGACCAGGCGGCTGCCTCGTCCCGGAACGGAAACCGAAGCAGCTTTGGCGTCACCCGACAGCAGTCTCTCTTTTGCCTGCCGGCAGGAATGGCTGAGAGCAGCCCACTGGGTGCTGTTGAGCTTTTTGCCGCGGCCAGCGAGTTGTTCTTCCATCTGGGCGGCGATGGCGAGATCCATGTTGTCGCCGCCGAGGAGAAGATGATCGCCGACGGCAATGCGCCTGAAGCCCAGCTCTTCTCCGCGGGCCTCGACTTGGATCAGACTGAAATCACTCGTTCCACCACCGACATCGCAGACGAGGATCAACTGATTCTTCTGCACCTTCTCTTCCCAATTCTGTCGATGATGAAAGAGCCACGCATAAAACGCTGCCTGGGGTTCTTCAATGAGCACGAGGCGTTCGAGGCCCGCGGCTTTGGAGGCTTCGACGGTGAGCTCGCGTGCCACTTCATCGAAGGAGGCCGGGACGGTGAGGATGACTTCCTGATTCTCCAGGCGCGCCCTATCCTCTTGCGCCATGACGTGATCCCATGCCTCCTTTATGTGAAGAAGGTAGCGGGTGGATGCTTCGACGGGCGAAAGGCGCTCGACTTCTTCTGACGCTCCCCACGGCAGAATCTCGGCAGTTCGATCCACTGCCGCATGGCTGAGCCAGGATTTCGCGGAGGACACCAGCCGGCCCGGAGCAAGTGCGCCGCGGTTGCGGGCGAATTCGCCCACTGCGAACAGGCGCTCGGCCCAGGGCAATTGCAGGCTGCCTTTCGGAAGCTCGTGCGGGTTCGGAAGAAAGAGAAACGAAGGCAGCTTGTTGCGGCCGGACACTTGGCCCTGCTCGACTACCTGCGGGATCTCGAGAACGGGCACGGAGTGGAGGTCCTGATCCGCAATACTCGTATCAATGAATGACACTACGCTGTTCGTCGTACCGAGATCGATGCCGACGATGTAACGACTCTTGGCCATGTGCTTGGGGCCGCCTCAGTCCGTTTCTCTTACACTGAATTCAAGCTTCCATTCACGTTCGCCCTCTTTCTCCACACACCAGAGCTCCAATGTGCCGAGTTCGGTGACACGAGCTTTGAGCTGCACTGGTATCCTTTCACCCTTCTTGCCTTTGGCCGTCAGCTTTGTTTCGAGCGGGGAAGATTCCTCGATGCCTTCGAGCTCCCAGTCTTCAATCATCAGCCCGACCTCATCTTCTTGCCGGTGAGTGGAACTGAGAAACCGAAATTCTGCGTTCTGTCCAACGACGAGGCCGAACTCGTGGCCGGGAATATCGCACTCTGTGCCTTCCTCCATCCCGAAGGGAACGACGCATAGCGCCTTAACAGGCGGCTTCATTCCGGGCACGGACGGCATGGAAGATTTGACGCCGATGTAGTAGCTCCGAGCGGTACCGCCACGAATCCGGATGCTCTGGCCGCGGCGGACGAGACCGTAATGAGCAGCGCCGCGCGCCACCGCAAGATCGAGATTGGCGCCCTCGAGCAACCGGGCGGGGGAAGCCTTGGCTTTTTTGAGCCACTTGTTGAGGAGGCCCATGATGCGTTCCTGAACCGGCGGAGATTTACTGACACCGCCGTTGAAAAGGATCGCAGTCGGCTCCACGAAATCGCCTGAGCTGCCTTTTGCAGCGCGCACATTATCGCAGAGGAATTTGGCCACGTGTTTCGGAATGACCGGGTCGGACGCGTAGTTCAGCCCGATTTCCTGCAGGCCCGCTTCCGTCTGATCGGCCGGATGGTCTTCGACCGTGCACTCCGCAAAAAAACCATCGAGAATGCTGGCCATGACCTCGTCACGAGTTAGGTCGGTCTGAATGGTCCCACCGATCAACTTGCTGCCGCGGCCGACGACGGTGATGGGAATGCTTTCACAATCTTCCTCGGAAAGAAGCCGCTCTTTGCCCAGCCGGCACGAATGCCAGAGCGCGAGCATTTGAGCACTGTCGATACGATTGCCCTCCTCTTTGAATTTGGCAGCCACAAAATGAGCCAGCGCCAGATCCATGTTGTCGCCGCCGATGAGGAGATGTTCGCCGACCGCGAGCCGCTCGAGGACGAGGTCCCCATCTTCATCCTTTACGGAAATCAAAGTGAAGTCGGTCGTACCACCGCCGATATCGCAGACGAGAATGTGGTCACCGACGGAGACACTCTCACGCCAGTCGTCCCCCATCGACTGAAGCCAGGAATAAAACGCCGCCTGGGGTTCTTCGATCAAAGTCACGTTCTTGAGACCTGCGGCGGCCGCGGCCTGTGCAGTCAAATCTCTGGCCGCAGCATCGAATGACGCGGGTACCGTGAGGTAGACTTCCTGGTTCTCCAACTGCTCATCGGCGCCCTCGGCAATGGACTCATTCCACGTGTCACGCAGATGCACGAGATAGCGAGTGCTCGCCTCGAGCGGAGAAATCTGATCCACATCGTCACTTCCCCACGGCAGAATATCGGCCGTGCGGTCAACGCCTTTGTGGCACAGCCACGATTTTGCCGAAGCCACCATGCGGCTTGTAATCTGTTCGCCCTGCTGGCGTGCCAATGCGCCCACCGCGTAATCCCGTTTCTCATCCCACGGCAGTTTCAGGCTGCCTTTGGGCAGTTCGTGCTCGCCGGGCAGATAGACAAACGAAGGCAGAAGTTCCTTCTCCTGCACTTCGCCGGGATTCACCAACTGCGGAATGGGGAGCACTTGCACATCGGCGTCCTCAACCGTGGTATCCACATAGGCGACCGCGCAGTTGGTCGTTCCGAGGTCAATCCCAATAACGTATCGAGTCTCTTCCTTGCTCATAGCTCTCACCCGGATACTTCTACTTCGGCCTGACCGATGACGGTTCTGTCCTGCCCTTCCGGCTGTTCGGGCAGTTCTGCTTTCTGCGCCTTCCAGCCGTGGTGGGCCAGCGTACCCTTGAATGGGGGATCGCCGGTGACCTCACCAACGAGCTTAATCGCGGAAGGGTCGAAGCCCTCGGGCACGGTGACGTCATCTCCTTCACCCTCCTTCCTGATCGGCTCGATTGAAAAGTAATCGTCGATCACTTTCGTGCAGCCTTCGTGAACGCTTCTTGCAGCCGCTCCAATCTGTGCATCCTCAAACTGTTGAATATCTTCCCGCAGAAAATCCACGAGCCGTCCTTCACGCTGCAGGAGGGCGAGCAGGTGGACCGCATCGTAGTTCATCCGATCCTCTTCTTCCGGCGGCACTTCTTTCGGCGCAGTGAGTTGCTTCACCTGTTCCGCGAATTCCCCATTGAATAAAACTTTCAAGGCAAGTCCGAAGCGTCCCAAGGCAGGCTCCTGTCACAATATAGACGGAAAAATTGAGTGGCGGGGAACTATATGAACTTGCCCGTGAATCACAATGCAGGGGAGTTGAATGGCAGCGGACATCAGCAGGTTGTGCTGACGCTTCACGGCAGCTTCCTGGATGGTGTTGAAGTGAAGCTCATTCAGCCCAGAAAGAAAACAGCGAAGCGTTGTTCAGCTCAAAGCGAAGGCGCACCGGTGTCTGTTCAGATAGAGACTCCGAGGCTGCCGAGCTCCAGGCGAGTCTGCATCGCAATCCGTTTTCGTTCACCGGGGCGCAATCAGCGAGAGAGCGTCCGGTCAAAGGCTGCATGGTCTCGGCGTCCAGGAGCTCTGCTTTTAATGTGCCGGACGCGGCATCAGCATTCACAAAGATTTCAGTGCCGGTGAGGAACAGTCGCCGAGTGAGGAGTTCGCCTTTGTCAGCGGCATCAAGAGAGACGAATCGGTCACGCTTGAGCTTGGCCAGCGATAGTGCAGTGGTGCTATCAAAGTATGGCCAGAACTTTTCCGGATAGAGTTCTTTGTGGCCCCGGAAGCGGCAGGCGTTGTAGTAGATCCAGATTTCGTCGTCACGGATGATCGGTCTGCCGCAGAGGAGGGCCTGCTGCGTGTCGTAGGCTTCGCCGTCCCAGGGCTCGACGCCGATGAATACGGCGTGGTCGCAGAGGCGCCGCCAGTTGCGCAGATTTCGGCTCATAGTCAGTTCAACCTGGTTGATACCGGTATGGTTCATATGCGGAGGTGGGATGGCGCCCGCAGGATTGAAGATACCGACAAACCCGATGTAGATGCCCTCGTACGGCATGGCGGCCATCTGGTAGGTTTCCGCGATGTAGTTTTCCTCATCGACGAGGGGAGGCGAAAGGTAACGCTCATCTTCGACAACCTGCCGAATCCTGCGAGACCTGTTATCCCAGTCGGTCTGATCCGCATGCATCACCACGCCGTGGTTCTTCCACTCGATGAAATCTTTGCTGGTCTCCAGAAAGACCGAACGGCCCCAGACCGTGCCGCGTTTCACAAGGGCCACGTAGTTGCCAGTTGTCTCGTCAAAAAAGAAGTGAGATTCGTCACTGCTCGGGATGTTTGCCACTTCGACGGGTGACCATTCGAAGCCGTCCGGCGAGACCATCAGTTTGCGATCGTGATGGCCGAAGAGCCCTTTGTATCTTCTGCCGGCATCGGGTTCGTCTTCGTCACGAATGATGTGGTAAAGGCTGCGATGGCCTTCGTCAGGATCGATGGCGACATTATTGTCTTTTGAGCCCTTCCATTCATAGAGGCCAAGGTCGGGCTTCTCCCAATGGATGCCGTCTTCGGAGGTGGCGTAGTGAGTCAGGGAAACGGCGGTCGAGTGATATTTGCCGTAGGGCTCGCAGGCCCAGCTCCCCCAGTACCACCATTCCCACAGATTCTTTTCGGAATTCCATTGGGGCACGCTACGACATTGCAGAGAGATCTGGCCGGCCTCTGAATCCGGACGCAGAACAGGCCCGCATTTTTTAGGCTGGTGAAGGCTGCGTGTGAGACCATGGGTGGCTTCGATGCATGCGTCGTCAAGAAAGAGCTGTCGTTGTTGGCCGACGGTGATCGGCTCGGACCTGGTGGTATAGATGGATGGGTCTTTCGGTGTGAGACTCATGATTTCTGGGTTCTTTTCTTTGTTGGAGTTTTCGTCTTTGATCTCGCTATTCATCCCACTCCAGAACAACCCCCAACGCTTCATCCGGATTGTTATAAAGGAGGTGATATGCCTCGTCAGCTTTGAGGCCGGGCATGCGATGAGTGATCAAAGGCTCGACCCGGATGGTCTCATCGATCAGCGACTGCGCGGCCAGCGGGAAGAAATGGCGGCGCGGCTCGGAGACGTGTGAGCCGGCGATTAGTGTCTTGTTCATGAATTTGGATGCATCCAATTCCAATGGCCCGCCGTGATAAAGCGAGATCAAGTGAATCACGCCGTCGGACTTGAGCATCTGCTGGGCCTGCTGGAAGGATTTGAGACCGGCATTGCCGCCGACACATTCGATTACCACGTCCGCACCTTTGCCGTCGGTCAATTCACGGACCCGCTCGACGGAATCGATCTCCGAGCAGTTGATGCACTCATCGCAACCGAGCTCTCGCGAAGCCTCGCACCGGAGTTTTTGCGCGTCGACGGTGATCACGCGGCCGGGCTTCCGATCCCTGACCGCCTGCGCGCACAGTTGTCCCACGATGCCCTGTCCGAGGATGACGACCGTATCTCCCTCGACAATCGGTGTGGATTGCATCCAGATGATCGCGCTGGTCGTGAGCGGCATGAAGACGGCTCTGTCGAATGAGAGCTCATCGGGAATGGGCACGGCTCGGGGCATGTCGCCTTTTACCGTAGCTGTCACATATTCCGCATGGGGACGTACGAGCATGGCGCGGTCGCCGGGCTTCAGACTATCGACCTGGTCACCAACTTCGACGATTTCGCCTGCGTCGGAGTAACCCATGATGTCGTGTTTGACGGGCCCTTCTTTCACGTAGCGCATGAAGAGCTCCGAGCCGCGGCTGATGAGGCTGCGTTTGACTTTGCCGAGCACCTCGTCCGGTGCAGGGGTAGGGATATCGGCCTCGACCATCTTAACGTTGCCGAAGCCTTCGTGTTTTTCGAGTCGTTTCATTCTTTGAAGAGCGGAGGGAGAGAGTGGGATTGGTGAAACAAGGACGATGAGTGCAGACTCTAAGAGACAGGTAGGACGAAGAAAAGTGTTACTCGAAAGTTAATTGAACAATCCAAGGTCTGAGAACAGGAGAGCACAGATGTCTACAAAGGTCGGTTTCATTGGCGCAGGAGACATTTCTCTTTTGCACGCAGAAGGTGTTCATGAGTGCCCCAGTGCAGAACTTGTCGGTCTTTGGAATCGAACCGCCAAGCGCGGCGAAGAAAAGGCGGCTCTCTTCGGATGCCGGACTTACGCAACGGCCGAAGAACTCGTAAGCGATCCGGAGATCGATGTGGTGTACGTACTCACAAACATGGAGACGCATCATAAGTACTCTCTGATGGCCATCGAAGCAGGCAAACATGTGCTGGTGGAAAAGCCGACCGCGACCACTGTGCAAGAAATCCAGGAGATGGAGGACGCTGCTAACCGTGCTGGCGTCCTGATCGCGCCAGTCCACAACTACCTCTACGAGCCGTCCGTCATGCGTGCGAAGGATCTGATCGACAGCGGTAAACTCGGTGATCTCGTCTCGCTTTACGTGATGTATAACATCCATCACCCAGAGGAGGTCGCAGCCAGATACCCGGGCGTGATTCGACAGATCATGACGCATCACGCGTACATCTCGCTTTACCTTGTCGGCGCTCCAGCCTGTGTTTCAGCCATGAAGGCAACCATCAATGACGGCAGCGTGCCGCAGGAAAACCTGGCCATGGCGACACTGCAGATGAGGAGCGGCGCGCTGACACATTTCTGTGCCAGCTTTGCCTCCGATGACCACGCGGGTGATCCCTGGACAGTCATGATCAAAGTGATCGGCACTAGAGGCGCCACTCGTTACAGCTACCGCGACTGGGTCGAGAACACGCCGGCAATCGTGCATTCGCAGACTTACTCCGCATACCCGTACACCATCCGAAGCGTGGGCCGCTACTTCATTGAGGAATGCATCGGTAACGGCAGACCCCCACTTTCATCAATGCAGGATGCAGTGACGAGCTTGCGGCTCATCGAGGCGATCGAGGCATCGGTTGAGGAGGGGAGACACGTGGGCGTAATGCGTAATGAGTAATCAGTGTCTGCGCATGAGTACTTCATGGCTTCTCAGTTTGCCGAGAAGTCGAAGTCGTCTATCGACTCTGTAAACAGCACCTTGTCGAGCCAGAGCTCAAGCTGTTCCTCGTCCTGCGTGGACTCAATGATGCGAGTGACCTCGACGGAGATTCCCCCGAATTTCTGGCTAAGCTGACGGATCAGGATCTTTTGCTGCCCGTCGAGCTTCCCCTCTCTTTTCCCCTCTCTTTTCCCCTCTCTTTTCCCCTCTCTTTTCAGTGTCTGTGCGTATGAGTTTTTCATGGCTTCGATCTCCTTCAGATACTCCTGGCTTTCGACGACGTCTTCGATTTCCTGTTGGATTACAGGGACTTCATCTGCGTCCCGGTAGTGGTAAATCAGAGCTTCCATAAAGGATACCAGATTGAGCCAGCGGTTCTTTTGTTTTTCAGGCATGGTTTCGAGTTGTTCGGTGGCCTCCCGGACGACGGCGCGGAATTCGGCCAGGCTGCTCTGCCTGGCCTGAACAACTCGCATCAGCCAGCCAAACCAGCCGCCCTGCTCGATGATGGTATCTGGAGGAGTATCTCTGAGATTCAGAAAAAGCAGCTTGGGGTCGGGGATGAATTCCTCGAAGGTTTCGGCAAATGCCATACGTTCCACCAAACCATCAAGAGATTTCCACTCCTTCGTTCCCGTGTAAAACACCAGCGGCAGGATCGGTTGAAAGCGAAAGCCTCTGTAAGATTTGTGATCTTTCATCCATTGCTCACGCTGCTTGTCCCAGATGAGCATCATGTAAAACAACATCCGGAATCCCATCAACGGATCGGGGTCGGACTGATGTTCGATAAGAATGTAGATCGTGATAGCGTTTTTTCGTCGGCCGCGCCTGGCATCAAAAGGCGCGGTAAACACCAGATCCGATTCTCTCTTCCTGAAATTCTTCAGCACAAAAGTAGCGCGGATACGTTCGAGTTGGGAGAAATCAATGCGGTCGACGAAATCTGGCGCGGCAATGTTCAGCGCATCCCGGACGTTCAGTGGATCTTCAAACAGAAGCTGAATCCCGCTGTCCGGGAAATTACGCGCGAGCTTTTCAAGGCGTCTTTTATTCATTTCTTCCCGAACTTTGCGGAGACCGTACCGCAGCCGGGTCCTTTGAGGCAACGAATCATTACAGAAAGAGCTTCCAACGAATTCAGGGAAACAACGAATGGGTTACGAACAACCATAGATCGTTGGTAGACCAGATGATCACCCCGGACATTACATCTGTGCAAGGCTTACCTGCTCCCGTAGCAATGCCTTCCAACCGATGCCAGCAACAACAACGGTCCCCAAGACCACACTTACTCATTACGCATTACGCATTACGCATTACGCATTACGTCACTATCATCTTCACACACACCGGCTTATTCACTTCCGTGATGTGCCCAGTCTCGTTCAGCTCGCCAGTTTCCTGATCGATACGGAACGGCACGATGTTGTCGTTGTTCTGATTGGCGGCGAAGAGGAATTGACCGGACGGGTCGATGCAGAAATTTCGGGGATGATCGCCCTGGGTGGGCTCGTGGCCGACGAGAGTGATTTTGCCGGTGTCTGCGTCCACGGAATAGATCACGATGCTGTTGTGGCCGCGGTTCGATCCGTAAAGGAAGCGGCCGTCTGCTGAGATGTGGACGTCTGCGGTGTAGCTGTCCCCTCCGAAGTCGGCAGGGAGGGTAGGGACATGTTCGACGTCCGAAGTCTCGCCGGTTTCGGCGTTGTAGTTGAGGACGTTCATCATGTTGTCGAGCTCATTGATGACGTAGATGAACTTGCCGTTCGGATGGAAATCCAGGTGGCGGGGGCCGGCGCCGGGCTGAATGGGGGCGTGTCCGGCGGGAACGAGTTTGCCGTTCTCGAGATCCAGTTTGTAGATCATGACCTTGTCGATGCCGAGGTCGGAACACAGGGCGTGTCGATTACTGTTGTCAATGAAGAACGAATGCGCGTGCGGCTCTTTCTGTCGGCCTTCGTTGACGCTTGAGCCCTCGTGTTGGTGGAAATCGCTGACCTCGCCGAGTGAACCGTCCTCATTAATCGGCAGCATGGAAACACTACCGCCGCCGTAGTTGGCGACGACGATGTACCTGCCGGTCTGATCGACGCTCAAGTGGCATGGGCCTGAGCCGCCGCAAGGCTGATCGTTAATGTGTTGCAGCTCGCCCTTCTCGAGGTCGATGGAGAATCCGCTTACCCCGCCGACGGGTTTTCCTTCGAAGTCGCCGATCTCGCTGACTGCGTAGAGGTTTCTCTTGTTCGGCGAGATTGCCAAAAAGGACGGATTCTTCACGCCGCCGATGGCGCTGATGGGCTCGATCGCGCCTTTCTCTGAATCAAGCCTGTAAACGTGGATGCCCGACTGAGCCGCGTCTGAGTAAGAGCCTACGAATACCAGTGTGTCTGACATGATGTTCTCCTTAATTTGAAAACGGGGTAGCGAACTGTCTCTTCCCTTCGTCCGCTGTCTCAGAAGATGGGAGCCTGCGTGCTTAACACAACCGGGCGCCCGTGCTACTATGATTCGACAGCTCGAAGGAAGATCAAATCAGCTTGCGGGTTTATCCAGGCAATTTACGCATCGGTTCAAAAAGCGAAGAACAGCCGTGAAGGAGGAAAACAGCCATGGCAACTGTCTTAGCGGTACTTTGTAGTGGGCGCAAAAAAGGCTACACAGCAGGATTGCTGAATGCGGCGGTAGAGGGCATAGGAGGTGTCGAAGGGGTGAACGCTGAAGTCGTTCATCTCTGGGACTACCAGTTCCAGCCGTGCAGAAGTTGCTTCCACTGCATCCGCAATCCGGAACACGATTGCGCCCAAAGCGATGCGATGGGGCGCGATGGCGAGTTGCATCAGAAGGTTGCTGGTGCCAACGGCATGTTCATCGCCGATGCCGTTCACTTCTGGGGGCCTTCCGCAATGTGCCATCTGTTTATCGAGCGGCTTTATCCTTTCCTCTGGGGTGATGGCCTGAACGGGATGCCCTTCGCCTCTGTCTCCTGCGCCTCCAATCAGGGAATGCAGATTCTGGCAACGAAAGACATCTGCAAGTGGGCATCCTCGTTGAAAACCAGGTACGTCGGCGGCCTGCCGGTGCACCTCTGCTATTATGAAAAAGCGATTGAGGAGGCGCGAGACCTTGGGGCCAGGCTTGGCGAAGCGGCACTGCGAGACGAAAGGGAAGGACGACAGACTTACGCCGATGACGAAGAGCGCTTTCTAGCCTTCGACGATTCGCACTGGCACGCGCTGCGTCCCTACCTTCAAAACCTTACCAACGACACCTTCGAAGCGGATTCGTCACTCATCGCTGAGGCCCTGCATGAAGGCGCTTTCACGCGGCCTGAAGCAAATGAACTGCTGGAAAAGGCTCTCCCAAAATTGGAGGCCACGCTTTCCCATTATCAGGCCGGAGATCGCGCAGCAGCCTACCGGGAGCTAGTCGCCACAAGTGCGCTCTGGACGAACGCAACCTGGCTGGAGTTCCTGGAACAAGATGTCGTGCGAGGAAAGCAACCCGAATCCTATCGCCCCTTGCCTTCCGATGAATGACGTGGACCGGCCTTCTTCAGGCCGATACAAGCTGCCATATTTGCATCAGGACGATGTGCTTTCGATTCGGCATGGACGGTTTAACAGACAAAGGGCTGTCGGTGGAGTTCCGACAACCCTTTGACTTACTTGCGGTTACAGCCGAGGAACTAGCCGGAGTGGAGGCGGCAAAGGTCGCGGCTGTACTATCTGGCACGCCCGGGAGGACTCGAACCTCCAACCAATTGGTTCGAAGCCAACTACTCTGTCCAATTGAGCTACGGGCGCTTCGATGCAAAAGGGCGGGCATTATAATTTCGAAGTGCACCATCGCAAGAGAGCCATGCAAAAGCGCGAGCCCGGGGTAAACTTCCGCGCAATTCGGGTAGTCTGTCTTAAATAGTCTGCCTTTTCCCTGCACGCCTTAATTGTCCTGCCCTTAATCTCTGTCTCCACCGAGATGAGCACTATGAAATTCACCAAAATGCACGGCATCGGCAACGATTATGTCTATGTAAATATGTTCGAAGAAACCGTCGACAACCCCGCCGAGGTCGCCATCAAAGTCTCCGATCGGCATTTTGGTATCGGCGGCGACGGACTCATCCTCATCGGCCCATCGGAGAAGGCGCCCGTGCGGATGAGGATGTTCAATGCCGATGGCTCGGAAGCCGAAATGTGCGGCAACGGACTCCGCTGCGTCGGAAAATTCGTATTCGATAGAAAGATCGTCGAGGGAACTTCATTTCCAGTTGAGACCGGCGCCGGCGTCCTGAACGTGCAAATCACACCGGATGACAGCGGCCTCGCCGCAGCCGCCAGGATCAATATGGGCGAGCCACACCTCACCCGTGGCGAGATTCCCATGCAGGGACCGGCCGACGAAAGAGCAGTGAAGCAGAGACTGCAAATCAGAGATCGTGAATTCGAATTCACCGCCGTCTCGATGGGCAACCCTCACTGCGTGATCTTCCTTGAAGAAGATCTCGACGCCTTCGAGATTGAAAGATACGGTCCGGAAATCGAAAACCACACCCTCTTCCCCCAGCGCATCAACGTAGAGTTCGTCACTCAGCAGGCCGAAAACGAGCTCTGCCAGCGCACCTGGGAACGGGGCTGTGCCGAAACCCTGGCCTGCGGCACTGGCGCTTCCGCGGTGTGCGTCGCCGCCAACCTCCTCGGCCTCTGCGGACGAAACACGCTCATCCACCTCAAAGGCGGCGACCTCAACCTCGAATGGTCCGAAGAAGACAACTGCATCTACAAGACCGGACCCGCCACTGAGGTCTTCAGCGGCGAAATCAAGCTCTGAGTAAGCGGCCTGATTCTGAAGAGACATCCAGGGATTGACAGATCCTTTTTCTTCATTCGTTGTTTCCTTTCATTCGTTGGAAGCCCTTTCTTCATTCGTTGTTTCCCTGAATTCGTTGGAAGCCCTTCTTCTTCATTCGTTGTTTCCCTGAATTCGTTGGAAGCCCTTTTAATAGAAGTACGGATGTCCACGGAAACTCTGCGTGGGTTTTAGACGTCTCACTCTATTTTAGAAACGTCATCATCATCCGTAGCGCTTCGATGACCCCACTTTCATTTTCTTCCAGAAATTCGATCCCCTCGCCCGTCTAAAAAGACAATGAACGATGGAACTGCTTCGTTGACTCAGCCCAGAGTCGTGCCATTCGAAACGGCTCATCCGGCAGAGCAGGAGGAGAAGACGATCGAAACGGCCGACTTTGATTTCGTCGAGGTCGTCGATCAGTTCGAGACACCACTGCTCAGATATGTCATGCATCTGATGGGTACGGCCAATGCCGCAGACCCCGAGGATGTAGTGCAGGAGGTATTCCTGCGCCTGCATGGACAGGTTGAGCAACACGGCAGCGCCAGCATCAGGAACATGAAAAGCTGGCTCTACCGTGTCGCCCACAACCGGGTGATGGATCTCACTCGCCGCAAAGCCGCCGAGCAAAAGGCCACCACCGCCCAGGAAGAACTGGCCGAATCAGATCAGGCCGACCCGACAGACGGACTCGCAGAACTGGTCCGAAAAGAAGCTGGTGACCGTGCCATGTCCGAGCTCCAACACCTCCCCGAAGAAGAAAAACACGTCATCCTGTTAAAGGTAGTCCACGGCATGAAACTCAGAGAAATAAGCGAAATCACCGGCCTCACCACCGGCAATATCGATTATCGAATCAAAAGAGGATTGAAAACCCTCGCAACAAGACTGAAAGCAGGAGGCATCATCTGATGTCAGGAGCGTTGGATGGACGTCCCGCCCGTTATACACCTCGATACAAATCGGCCGAGACGGCCAACCTGCAGATCGCATATGAAACTCTTTATCTCTCTCGAACCAGACCATGAATTGCGAACAGGCTGAAAACCTCATCACCAGACTCGTCACCGGCGAACTCACCGATGACGAAGAGAAGCTCGCGCTCGACGGCCACACTGCCACCTGCGAACACTGCCGCGAATTCATGGGCGACATCAAAGTCGCTGCTAGCCTCCTGCATGACGCCGCGGAAGCCGAGCCAGAGCCCAAGCTCAGCATCGGTAAACGGGCCGAGCTCTTTGAAAAGGCTGGGATATCGGGAAGTGAGGGAACAGGAATCGGAAATCAGGAATCAGGTAAAACCGCCACGCAGCGTCGTAGGTTGCACTCTCCGCAGGCATGGCTGAAGGGCCTGGCTGGAACTGCGGCTGCCCTGGTAATAGTCACCGCGCTGCTCAGCATCTTCAGCAATCAGATCCGTTCACGCTTCAGTAAATCCGCTCAACAGTTGGCCGGGGCAACGGCCCCCAGACGTGCTCTTGGGCTCACGGGGGAGCTTAAAGAACTCGATCCAGGCAAGTTTGAGAACCCATCATCGGCCTACTCGGGCAGCAGTGGTGGGAGCAGTAGCGGTGGTGGAGGCGGCGGAGACGGCGGAAGCGGCGGAGGAGCTAGTGGAAGTAGCGCCATGAAGGACCCCACAACTACCACTGCGTGGGTATCAGGTACACTTGGCCTTCCAGCCCCCGCTCGCGAATATAAAAGCTCTCAGATTGAAGAACTCGGCGAAAAGGGCCTCGAAAGCGGCGAAGAATCTTCGTCAGTCAAGATCACCCTCGGAACTGGCACCTTGGCTCTCGGCGATGAGTACGAAGTTGATCGAAAGGACGGCAGCGGAATTAAAGAGGATGGAGATGGGGATGGAGACGGAGACGGAGATGGTGATGGCGACGGTGATGGCGACGGAGACGGAGACGGAGACGGTGATGGTGGTGACGGCGACGGAGATGGAGACGGAGACGGTGATGGTGGTGACGGCGACGGAGATGGCGACGGAGACGGTGATGGTGGTGACGGCGACGGAGATGGCGACGGAGATGGAGATGGAGACGGAGACGGAGGCGGCAAACGTGATGGCGGTAACGGCGATAACGATAACGACGACGATATCGACGACGACGGAGACGGTCCTTACCCAGGTGGCGCGCCTGAAACGGCAGAGGCCAAGGAAAAAGATGGCAGAGACACAAGATTTGCTAGTGGAAGAAAGGGCCTGGGCGACCGCCGTGAAGACTGGAGGCAGGCTGAGAGGCTTCTCGAAGCAACCGGCAAACCTGGCTTAGCCCCCAGAGGCTACGAGTATGGCGATTTCGCCCTGGAGAGAGAAAAAGCGCGGGATGAGAAGCCCTCGGAAATAGTGCCCGAAAAGCCGAAAGTGGCAGGCCCCGATCTGCAGAAAATCGAAGCCCTCTTCAAGCAGTTAGAAGTTGCCCAAGAGCGAGCCATCGCTGCTCCCACGCTTTTCCCTGTCAAACCCGGAAAAGAAAAGAAGGAGAAGACAATCCCGTTGACTCCTCCCACAAACGTCGATCCCGCGGAATGGCAAAAGGCTCAGGAACTGCTTAGCAGAATCGGTGAGGCGAAAGCGAGGTCCAAATTGGAACGTTCACGGCCCAGACACCGTCAGCCTCAGCAAGACGCTGAGAGCGCCAAATCGGAAGGACAGACCGAGGAAGTTGCTACTCCTATTACTACGCTCTTTGAGTATCCCGATAACTGGCAGGAGATAATCGCCAAACGTAAGCACAGTGGTGAAAAGGCACAGGATCAGGAAATCAGGAATCAGATGAAGAAGCGATTGTCCGCTGACTTTGTCGATGCACCTGCCAAGGATGTAGTCTCCTTCCTCTCAGACCTGACGAATGATAACTTTGTCCTGGACCGCGCCGCGGTTGAGGGGGATGACGTGTCGTTGACTCTCAAAGTTGACGACAAGCCACTGGGCGAGTTCCTTGATGAGGCGACCGCCAGCCTCGGCCTCGATTACGAGATCAGAAATGGAAC
>Ga0187827_10001316_pt1 | contig 36857 bp, 29 predicted proteins | sample ETNtaG_39_FD_167969 | JGI IMG/M metagenome (GOLD analysis project Ga0187827, IMG submission 167969) | Marine microbial and viral communities from oxygen minimum zone, Eastern Pacific Ocean - ETNP2014_SV_150_PacBio MetaG (Illumina Assembly) | ecosystem: Environmental > Aquatic > Marine > Hypoxic...
GTGTCTTGCATATCCCTTGCAGGGTGTTCTTTAGGGGTGTTAAGTGCAGAAAAATTATGCCAATCATCTTCAATTTCAGGCCCTTCAGAAATAGTGAACCCAATACGGTTAAAAATCTCAACAATTTGAGTTCTTATAATTGAAATAGGGTGCCTACTCCCTAAATTATTCGAACTAACAGGCTTTGTAAGGTCAATTTCTTCTCCAAACACTTCATCATTAAAACTAGTTTTATATTCATCAATTTTTGCTTGAACATTTTGTTTAAGGTTATTTATTTCTTGTCCAACCTCTTTTTTACTCTTATTTGGGACATCTTTAAATGCTGTAAAAAGATCATTTAACAAACCTTTTTTACTTAAAAATTTTAAACGAAAAGATTCTAACTCTTTTTTAGATTTTGGGGAAACCCCTTCCACCTCTTTCAGTAAATGTTTAACCTTATCCAACATTCTATAAAATTGTATATATTTGCTTATTCAATTACAAAGAAACAATAAATTATGCTAAATAAAATTTTAAAAGCAGTTTTAATAAGCTTAGTTGCTATTTTCAGCCTTACCTTAAACTCTTGTAAAAAACTAGCAGACACAATAGCGATAATAACGATTATTGATATAAATGGTAATACGGTTGAAGGCGCAAGAGTAACATTGCACCAAGACGGACAAATATCACAAACAGGACAATATTCTGAGATTTTTAATGAGAAATTTACTGATAGTAGCGGAAAAACAGAGCACACATTTGAACATGAAGCTATTTTGAATATAGACGTAAGTAAATGGGAAGGAACAAACGAGCTTACCGGAACCAATGTGGTTCGTTTATTAAAAAACAAAACCGTTAAAAAAACCATTGAAATAGATTAAGAAAAATAAGTAATAATTGCTTGCTTAATTAATAAATCTTGCTGGTTTTCAGAAAGATTTTTTATAGGTTTTAATTCAATAAAATGCGGCCAACCATCTTCATCAAGTTTGTCAAATTTAAAATAACCATAAGGAGATAATACTTTACAAATAGCGAGATGCAAAATATCTTGTTTTTCTTCTTTATTAAATTCTTTTATTCCTTGCTGTAATTCTTGCACGCCAATTAAAAAAAGCACTCCTTTCAAATCTAAATCAGCAGCAATTTCTGATTGGAATTTAACCAATAACTTCTCCCATTTTTTATTTAACCCCGTCATAATGCAAATGTAATTAATATCTTTACCATATGAATTATTTGGATATTGCAATTGCTGCACCTATTTTATATGGGTTAATTAAGGGGTTTTCCAACGGCTTAATAAAAGAAGTTACTGGACTACTTTCGCTTATTATTGGGGTATATGTAGCTGTAAATTTTTCAAAAATTTTAGAACCTTACTTAAGTGGATTTTTTAATAATTACGAGCAATTTAAACCCATTTTAGCATTTGCAATTTTATTTGTTGTAACAATACTAATTATAAAACTTATTGGAGTATTGGGAAACAAACTAACCAAAGCATTAGCTCTTAGGCCTATTAGTAGAATTTTTGGAAGCATTTTTGGAGGGCTTAAAATTGCTCTTATAATAAGCTTTTTGCTTAATATAGAATCTAAATTTGAAACGATTCCTAAAGACATAAAAGAGGATTCAGAACTGTATAACCCAACAAATTCATTATTAGAGATATTGACCCCACACTTTAAAGAACAGAAAAATTTTATTGAAAAAATGCAATATAAAGCAATAGAAACAACAGATAAGATAAAAGAAAACTTTAAGAAAGAATAGCCTCAACACCAGGTAATTTTTTACCCTCTAAATATTTAAGCATTGCCCCACCACCAGTAGACATATAACTTACTTTTCTAACCAATCCAAATTGTTTAATTGCCGCAACCGAATCTCCTCCTCCCACTAATGAAAAGCCTCCCCTCTCAGTAGCAAGACATATTGCATTTGCAATTTCTTTGGTCCCAGATTCAAAATTACTCATTTCAAAAACACCCATTGGCCCATTCCAGATAATAGTTTTAGAATTCAAGATTATTTCTGAAAAACTACGAATACTTTCAGGACCTATATCGAGCCCAATATAATTTGAATCAATCTTTTTTATAGAAGAAACATGTAACTCAGCATCATTACTAAAATTATCAGCATTTACAGAATCTGTAGGAAGAATTAAATTAACTCCTTTATTCTTTGCCTCATCCACTAAGTTTTTTGCAAGTGGAATCTTTTTATTTTCCACCAAAGATTTTCCAATATTCCCTCCTATTGCTTTAGCAAAAGTATAAGCCATACCACCGCCAACAATAAGATTATCCACCTTATCAAAAAGAGCAGTAATTAAATCAATTTTTCCAGTAATTTTCGCACCCCCTATAATAGCAGTAAAAGGCCTTTTAGCAGAATAAAGAGCTTTTTTTAAACAATCAAGTTCATTTTTTAATAATAACCCAAAAAACTTATTTTCTGGAAAAAATTGTGCGATAATAGAAGTAGATGCATGCGCTCTATGTGCAGCTCCGAAAGCATCATTTACATACACATCAGCCAAATTAGCTAATTGCTTAGCAAATTCAACATCTCCATCTTTCTCTTGAGAATAAAAACGTAAATTTTCCAATAACAAAACCTCTCCGATTTTCAAATTATTAACCATTTTTTGTACGTCATTTCCAACACAATCATTTGAAAAACGAACAGGAGTATTTAAAACATCAGAAAGATGCGAAACCAAATGTTTTAATGAAAAATTATTTTCAGGACCGTTTTTTGGCCTTCCTAAATGAGACATCAAAATAACTTTTGCACCTTTTTTTATCAATAACTTAATAGTAGGGATGGCAGCTAAGATTCTACGATCATCTATAATTTTAAAATTATCATCAATCGGAACATTAAAATCTACCCGAACAATTACCTTTTTTTCTCTTAAAGAGAGATCTGTTAAACTTCTCATACTGCAAAAATAAAATAAAAGCCAAAAGACACGATAAAATTTTTACTTTTGACTCAAAAGAAAAACAGATGCTTTTTAAAGATATTTCAGGAAATGAAGACGTAAAAAAGGAGTTATTTGAAGCTGTAAAAAAAAACCGAATAGCACACGCACAGCTTTTTTTAGGAAGCAGTGGTGATGCAAAATTACCTTTATCATTAGCATTTGCACAATACTTGAATTGCGAGCAAAAAGCGAATAATGAGTCTTGTAATATATGCCACTCTTGCCAAATGCACAACACTCTTTCTCATCCGGACTTACATTTTGTTTTCCCGGTATTAAAAACAGATAATATCAAAAACCCAACAAGTGATAATTTTGTAAAAAATTGGAGAAAAGCAATAATTAAAAACCCATACATTTCACTTAATGAATGGTATGATTACTTAGGATCTGAAAACAAACAGGGGGCTATTTATAAGGATGAAGCAGAAAACATTCAGAAAAAAACGAGTTTAAAAAATTTTGAGGCAGCTTTCAGAATATTCATTTTTTGGATGCCGGAAAGAATGAATATCATTACTGCAAATAAACTTTTAAAATTAATAGAAGAGCCGCCAAAAGGAACTTTTTTCTTTTTGATATCTGAAAATTTCGATCAATTATTGCCAACTATTACATCAAGAGTTCAAACTGTTAAAATCAAAAAATTTTCTAACAATAATATTGTAGAATATTTACAAAAAAATCATAATATAACTAAAGAAAAAGCAAATAAAATTTCCAGAATAGTCTCGGGAAACCTGTCAAAAGCAATTTATATTTGTAAAAACGAACCAAACCAGAATTTTTTAAAAGAATTCCAAAATTGGATGCAAATTTGCTATAAAGCCAAAATAATAGAAACAGCTAATTTTATAGATAAAATTACAAAAAAAGGAAGAGAAAATCAAAAGGTATTTTTGTGCGAATCTCTTAGAATAATAAGAGAATGTTTGCTTGTAAACACACATAATGATGGGCTGCAAAAAAAACAAAAATTAGAAGAAAAATTTATAAGAAATTTTGCGCCATTTATTCATGAATCAAACAGTATAGAGATATTTGAAAGACTAGAGAAAGCAATAAAAAATATTGAGCGAAATGCAAATCCAAAAATTCTTTTTTATGAGCTATCTCTTCAGATGATGCGACTTTTAAAAGTAAAGCGTAAATTTGCCCATTAATTTTTTAATATGAGTTTTTGTAGTAATTGTAATACTTGTGGCGTTTCTTTAGCTAGAGGATCCAGTAATTCTTCTGTCTTCAATTGGCTCGAGGGGATTGATACATTAGGAAATTATGAAGAAGAGTTAGTTGAAGTTAGATTTAAACAAGACAGAAAAGAATACTACAGTAATCCAGATAAGATAAGCATAAAAAAAGGAGATATAGTTGCCGTTGAAGGAAACTCTGGGCATGATATTGGAGTTGTTACTCTTCTTGGAGATTTGGTTGCTCTACAGATAAAGAGAAAAAAAATAACGTTTAAAAAAGATAAAATAAAAAAAATATACCGAATAACCCAACAATTAGATATTGAAAAATGGGAAAAAGCAATTGCAAAAGAAAAAGACACTTTAGAAAAAGCAAAACTAATTGTACTTGATCATAAATTGGAAATGAAACTTAGCAATGTTGAATATCAAGGGGATAATACAAAAGCAATTTTTTACTATACAGCAGATAAAAGAGTAGATTTTAGAGAGCTAATAAAATCATTTTCCAGAAAATTTATGATAAGAATTGAAATGCGTCAAATTGGAGCAAGGCAGGAGGCGGCAAAATTAGGAGGAATAGGTAGTTGCGGAAGAGAGCTTTGTTGTTCTACTTGGATGACAGAATTTCCTTCAGTTTCTACTAGTGCAGCCAGGTATCAACAATTAGCGATTAATCCTCAAAAAATATCCGGACAATGTGGAAGGCTAAAATGCTGCTTGAATTTTGAGTTAGACAGTTATCTAGAAGCACTTAAGAATTTTCCAAGCACAAAAACCATACTGAAAACAAAAAAAGATAAAGCGAAATCTTTTAAAATAGACATATTTAAAAGAAAAATGTGGTTTGTGTATATGAATAACTCCTTCACAATTATCGAACTCTCTTTAAAAAGTGTAAAAGAAATAATTAAACTTAATAAAGAAGGAAAACTTCCGGAAAAATTAGAAGACTTTGTTGAAGAAAAACAAAGTAAAAGGGTAGATTTTGACAATGTTATTGGGCAATCTAACCTAGCCAGATTTGATAAAAAAACAAAAAAAAGAAAGAAGAATAAGAAAAGGGCTAAGAACAAAAGAAGAAATTAATTATGAAAAAAGGGATTTTTCTTTTAACAGCCCTTTGTTTTTTTGCATGTAATAATAATGTGCTTTTTAAGGCGGACAAGGAAATAACCAATACCTGGCATACTGATAGCTTACTAATATTTCAGTTTAGGACAAACGATACAAACATTACTTTTTACTCAGAAATTAACATACGACACACAATAGAATATTCTTATAAGAATCTATTTGTTTTTGTTCGCCAAACAAACCCTGAAGGTCAAACAGTTGTAGATACGGTTGAGTGTGTTTTGGCAGATAAAACTGGAAAATGGAAAGGGCGGGGTGTGGGTGATATTTTGGATTTTACAAAAAGGTATAATGACTCCATTCTTTTTGAGACGAGCGGAGAATATAAAATAGAAATAGAGCAGGCTATGCGTTATGGAGAGCTTCCAAAAATAGAAATGCTAAAAGGGATAGTATCTATAGGTGTTAGCATAAGGAGGAGGGGGGAATGAGGATTTTTATTCGAATAATAATATTGGTTATTGTTTTGTTTTCATCATGTAAGCATAAAAACAAAAACAACTATTTCTGTGATGCAGAAAATTTAACAAAAGACAAGTCAAAATTTTTAACATCTGGGATAGAATTTGGAGGAGGAGAATGTATTAGTTCACTTGAATCGTATGAAGGAAAATATTCGTGCCTTTTAGATGAAAACCATAAATATGGAATGGAAAAGAAAATCGAAAATCTAATCCCTGGAGAAATAATTACTGTTTCGGTTTATAGAAAAAACAAAACTAGTAATGGCTATTTGGTTGTTTCTTCTCCAGACAATAAATTTTATCAAAATGAAAGATTTAGTTATAGTGGAAAAGACAGGAAAGGGTGGGAGAAAATTACATTTGACATCCAAATCCCAAAAAATTTAAATAAAAAAAAGCTACCATATTTAAAGGTTTATGTAGCACATCCAGAGGGTAGTCAAAAAATATTTTTTGACAACTTAAAAATAGAAAGAGATCAAAGAGATTTGTCTGAAGGTAATTACAACAATACAGAAACAGAAAAATCAAATAAACTAAACATACAGCTTTCAGATTTTGATTTTGAAAGATTATTTCAAATGAGAGACAGCGCAATTTATCACGGGATTATAAGCAAAGACCTTAAAAAATCTATTAATGGATTTTTATTATATAATAATAAAACACTTCCAATAGAAATCAGACTGAAAGGAGATTGGATAGACCATATTGTTGGGAAAAAATGGTCGTTTAGAATAAAAATAAAAAAGGGACAAGCCTTCAGGGGATTAAAAGAATTTTCAGTGCAAAGCCCAGAAACAAGAGATTTTCTGAATGAATGGATAATTCATAGAATTTGTGAAAAAGAAAACATTTTAACAACAAGGTATAACTTCTGCTCAGTAAATCTTAATGGTTTTGATTTAGGTGTTTATGCTTTGGAAGAACATTTCACAAAACAGTTACTTGAATCGAAAGAAAGAAGAGAAGGGCCAATTTTAAAATTCAATGAAGAGGGGTTTTGGGAGTGTAATCTTTTTGAGAAAAAAAATAATGAGTACCCTGAAAAACCACTATTTGAAGCATCAACAATAATGCCATTTAAACAGAAAAAAACAATAAAGTCACAAAAACTAAAACAACAATTTTTATTAGCTCAAAATAAGATGTTAAAATATAAATTTGGACTAGAAAATCCAAATAAATTTTTAGACATAAAAAGCTTTGCTAAAGCATATGCGATAATGAGCGTGTGTAATGTTGATCATTCTTTTGTGTGGCATAATCAGAGGTTTTATTTTAACCCTGTTACTTCAAGACTTGAGATAATTGTATTTGACTGTTTAGCTGGGCCGGGAGAATTAACGTATAGGAGCCCATTAATAAGAGGGAATCAACAAAAGAACGAAGAACTTCTTCAACCGTTAGAATATTGTGTAATGAGTATTTTTAACGACTCTATTTTTCAACAAACTTATCTTAAGTACTTAAAAAAATATTCAGAACCGGAATTTTTAAGAACAATTATTTCTGAAACAGAAAAAGAACGAATAAAATTAGAAATTTTTTTACAAGAAGATTATGAAGGATATAAATTTAATAGGAACTTATTTATAGAATCAGCAGATAAAATAAAAGGTCAAATTCCTGAATATGAGCAGAAAATAAAGGCTGGGGAGATACAATATAAACTAAAAGAAAATCAAAAATGTTTTCCTAATATTCCGTTCAAGCACATTTCGCTAAACACACACATTCAAGAATCAAAAGTAGAACAGAGCAAATTATCGGTAATAAACTATCATTGTTCAGATATAAATATAATAGGATATGGCCCTATCATAAATCCAGACAGTATTATTTATTTTACAACACCAAAAAAAATAAAAAAGTATAAAAAAGAATCAGAAGAAAAAAAAATAATTACAAAACTAAAACCAAAAAAACTATTTTATCAAACATCAGGATCAGACTCTATTTATTCTTGTGAGATAATAATGTGGCCGAGACCATTTTTAGAAGAAAAAAACACAGAAATCGACAACTCAATTCTGGATAAAAACTCGAAAGCCTATAGAATAAAAGGAGATAAAATCACGTTTTTAAAAGGCAATCATATTGTTGATAAAAACATAATAATTCCTAAAAATATGGAGGTAGAATTTGAAGCAGGAACAGAACTTATTTTTAATAAAAACAGCTATTTATTAAGCTACTCGAAAGTTAATATGATTGGAGATAAAAACAACCCTATTACGATTAAATCGACCGACGGAACTGGAAGTGGATTTACAATTTTACAAGCCACTCAAACATCAAAGCTTGAATACGTAAACTTTGAAGGATTAAATACGTTTGACAATAATAAATGGACACTTACAGGTGCGGTAACTTTTTATGAATCAGACGTAGAAATAAATCATTGCAGTTTCAAAAACAACCATTGTGAAGATGCATTAAACATTATCAGGTCAAAGTTTCTGTTTAATAATAGCACAATAATGAATACGCCATTTGATGGTTTTGATGCGGATTTTTGCACAGGAAAGATAAATAATTGTGAGTTTAGTAATACAAAAAATGATTGTATGGACTTTTCAGGAAGCAATATAGAAGTGCTCAAGTCCAAAATTAGAAATGTTGGCGACAAAGCAATATCTTGTGGAGAAAAATCAGAAATAATGATAAAAGAAGTGGAAATAAAAAATGCAAATACCGCGATAGCTTCAAAAGACATGTCAGAAACGACAGTAAATGAGATTATTATTAAAAATTGTAAAACGGCATTTGCTAGTTTCCAGAAAAAAGCTGAATATGGGCCGGCAAGGATTCACATAAAGAACTATAAAACAATTTCAATTAAAGAGTTAACATCTATTGATGAAAAATCAAAGGTCATATTCAAAAAATAAATTATTCTAAAAAATCTAATTGATTAACAGTTAAAATCCTCAAATCAAATATTGGAGGATTAGAAGTTATGGTATCAGCGATAATATCTCCTCGGATCATTTCATGTTTTATAGAGGACGCCATCCAATGATAAAAAGGAAAACTTCCTTTTAATTCAAATGTTCCATCTTTTTTTGTGATTGTATGATACGAATCAGTCCACTGTTTGCTCCAGCCTAAAATAATACCCCCTTCAATTGGGAAATTTTCTCCATCAACTAATTTTCCCCTTAATAAAAAAGAAGTCGATTCTGAATAATTATAATAGTTGTCTAGACATAAGCATTCTCCTTTTTTTTTTGTAGGATCAAAATCTTGAAATACACGGATAGCTTTTTTTGTATTTCCGTTTTTTGAAACCAAGCCCATAAGATCAGAATGATTTTTTAAATCATTCCAAGCCACATCTTTAAATTGCCACCAAGAGTATCCTTTTGCCCCACAATTATATGATTGCTCCAATGTTTTTATAGCAAATGATTTTTGTGTTTTTAAGCTATCTCTTTCATTTTTTTTAGAAGTGTACCAACCGGTTTCCCCAACTATCCATGGCTTGTTAGTATATTTTCCGTACCAATAAAGCTCATTTCTAACTTGTTCAGGTTCATGCTCATATGGGTGGTATGAAATAAAATCTACATTAAGAATATTAGGGTCCCATTCAAACACTTCTCTTACTCCTTCTAAACCAATAGTGGACAAATGATTAGGAGCTCGCGTAGTTATTATTTTTTGCCAATGATTCACTTTAGAATAAACATTTATTTTTTGCCGATCTTTTCTGTCAAAATAAAGAGGCTCGTTAAAAAAATCATAAGCCATAATAGTTGAACTTTTTTTAAAGTAGGACACTAGGTTTTTTAAAAAAGTTTCTGTAGAATTAAATTCAATGGACATCCGTGTAAGAAAAACAACCTTTAACCCTGCCGAATCTATAATACCTAACATTTCTTCAATAGCAGTAAAGTAATTATTATACGAGTCATTTTTTCTTAACCAAAAACTATTTGACAAAACAATAGTCGTATCCCTTTTATTTTTAAAATTAGCAATCACAGAAAGCTCGCCATTTTTAGGATTAATGTTTACTTCTCCAACACGAACAATTCTAACAGAGTTAAATCCCATCTTTTTTATTAATTCCATATCTTTTTTTAATTGCATTAAGCAAGAATCTTTTGATGTATAATAATGCCCCTTTACAGAATCATATCCATTAGCTGGAGAAGCCCAAAGGTTTCCTCCTCCATATTGAAGATCTACAATATAATTTAAGGTCAGAGGGAAAAAAAGACTATCATTTAAATAAAAACCATTCTGATTAATCGAGATAAAAGTTAAGTTGTTAAAAGATTTTTTTTCAATTTTACAACCATTTAAAAAAAAAGAGATTAAAATAATAAAACCAAGGAATAGAATTATTCTAAAAAAAAGAGTATTTGCTTTAAGTAAGATACGCAATTAATTTGAGGATAAAATTACTACTTTTACACAAAACAAATCCAACTAAATGAGCAGAAAAAAAATCTTCTTTATCTGGGCAGTAATCTTCTCACCATTTATTGGGCTTTTTTCTATTATTTATCTTACATCAATTGGATTTTTTGGCCCCCTTCCAACTTTTGAACAACTTGAAAACCCAAAAAATAATTTAGCTACAGAAATTATTTCTGAAGACGGGATAGTTTTGGGTACGTATTTCTTTGAAAATAGAAGTAATATTAAATACGAAGAATTACCAGAAAACCTTATAGATGCGCTCATTTCTACTGAAGATATAAGGTATTTTAGTCATTCTGGAATTGATGTCCGTTCATTAGCTAGGGCTGTATTTGGACTGTTAAAAGGAAGATTTTCTGGAGGGGCAAGTACGATTACTCAACAACTTGCAAAAATGCTTTTTACAGAAAAACCGTCTTCTGGCTTACAAAGGGTGTTGCAAAAATTCAAAGAATGGATAATTGCTATACGGCTTGAAAAACAATATACAAAAGAAGAAATTTTAGCTATGTATCTCAATCGATTTGATTGGGTAAATAATGCATTTGGAATAAAATCGGCCTCTCAAGTTTATTTTAACAAAAAACCAGAAGAACTTTTGGTAGAAGAATCAGCTATGCTAGTAGGAATGCTTAAGAATCCTAACCAATACAATCCAAATAGAAGAATAGGCATAACTACAGAAAGAAGAAATGTGGTACTATCTCAAATGAACAAGTATGATTTTATTACAGACTCTTTACATGAGACTTTGAAAAATACGCCTATCATTTTAAATTTTAAAAGAGCAAGCCATAATGAAGGGTTAGCGCCTTACTTTAGAGAATATCTAAGGGCAAAATTAAAAAAATGGTGTTCTAAAAAACTTAAGCCAGACGGAGCTCCATACAACCTATATACGGATGGATTAAAAATTTACACAACGATCAATTCTAGGATGCAAGGATTTGCAGAAGATGGAATGAGATTGCATATTGCGTCTTTGCAAAAAGATTTTTATAGGCAATGGAAGGGATATAGCAAGGCCCCTTTTCCGAAAGATTTTGAGTGGGAGCAGATTAATGAAATCATTGATCAGGGGATGAGACGATCGGAGAGATATAGAAAACTCAAAAAAGCTGGAAAAACAAAAGTTGAGATTACAAAGATTTTCAAAACTAAAGTGCCAATGACCATTTTTTCTTGGAAAGGAGAAATTGATACAGTTTTATCGCCAAGAGACTCCATTAAGTACAATAAATATTTCATTCATTCTGGCATGATGAGTATGGATCCAAAAACAGGTTTTGTTAAGGCTTATGTAGGAGGAATTAATCACAGATTTTTCAAGTACGATCATGTTATATTTGGCAAACGACAAGTAGGCTCAACCTTTAAGCCATTTTTATATTCCTTAGCAATGCAAGAGGGATATTCTCCTTGTTATGAAGTTCCGAATGTTCCTGTAGTTTTTGACAAAGAAAAATGGGGGCTAGATAAAGACTGGATCCCCGAAAATTCAGATAACAAATATGAAGGAGAGTTGCTAACCTTAAAGTTTGGGATGGCTAATTCTATCAATACAGTAACGGCTTATATCATGAAGCAATTTGGTCCTCATGCAGTTGTTGATTTAGCAAAAAAAATAGGAATACAATCGAAGATTTTAGCAGTCCCCTCACTTTGTTTAGGGACGTTTGATTTATCTGTTTACGAAATGGTTGGGGCTTATTCGACCTTTGTAAATAATGGAGTTTGGACAGAACCAATTTTTATAACCAAAATAACAGATAAGCAGGGTGTAATTTTGGAAGAATTTACACCAAAAACTACAGAAGCAATGAGTAAGCAAACAGCTAATTTGATGGTAAGAATGCTGCAAGGAGTGGTAAACGGAGTATATAATAAAAACATGAATATCACTATGGGAACGGGAGTTCGTTTGCGATACAAATATCAATTTAAAAATGAAATGGGAGGAAAAACTGGAACTACTCAAAATAATTCAGATGGCTGGTTTATGGGGATAACACCCAATTTAGTAACGGGTGTATGGAGTGGTTGTGAGGATAGAAGTGTGCATTTTAATGAAACACATTATGGACAAGGAGCTAATATGGCTTTACCTATTTTTGCAGAATATATGCAAAGGGTTTATGCCGACACATTAGAGTCGGGGATTTATCCAACGAGCTTTAATATACCAAAAGCGGTAGATGTAAAAATGGATTGCGGGGAACTTTTTGAAATCGAAAACAATAATTTTGAAGAGGAAGAATTATGATAAATAAAGTAGTAAAAACAATTGATGAGGCAATTTCTGGAGTAGAAAGCAATATGACCTTTATGGTTGGAGGATTTGGGCTTTCTGGGATACCTGAAAATTGTATAGCAGCATTATCTAAAAAAGATATTTTTGGGCTTACCTGTATTTCAAACAATGCAGGAGTTGATGATTTTGGATTAGGACTTTTATTAAAAAGAAAACAAATCAAAAAAATGATTTCTTCTTATGTTGGGGAGAATGCAGAATTTGAAAGACAAATGCTTTCAGGAGAACTAGAAGTAGATTTAATTCCTCAAGGATCTTTAGCAGAAAGATGTAGAGCAGGAGGGGCTGGAATTCCAGCATTTTTTACTCCGGCTGGATATGGAACAGAAGTTGCAGAAGGGAAAGAAGTTCGTGAATACAATGGGAACCCCCATGTTTTAGAATTGGCACTTACTGCTGATTTTGCATTTGTAAAAGCCTGGAAAGGGGATGGTGCAGGAAACCTGATTTTTAAAGGAACAGCACGAAATTTTAATCCGCTTATGGCAATGGCGGGGAAAATTACAGTAGCTGAGGTAGAGGAGTTAGTTCCGACTGGGGAGCTAGATCCTAACCAAATACATACTCCAGGAATTTTTGTACAAAGAATTCTGCAAGGACAAAAATACGAGAAGAGAATTGAACAAAGAACAGTTAGAATAAGAGAGTAATGGCTTTAGATAAAAACCAAATAGCACAAAGAATAGCCCAAGATCTAGAGCATAATATGTATGTTAATTTAGGAATCGGCATACCAACATTGGTGGCTAACTATATTCCAAAAGGAATTGATATTGAGTTTCAATCAGAAAATGGAGTTTTAGGAATGGGCCCTTTTCCTTTTGAAGGAGAGGAAGACCCAGATATGATAAATGCAGGAAAACAAACCATTACAACTTTGCCTGGAGCAGTACTTTTTGATTCTGCAACTTCTTTTGCTATGATTAGGGGGCAGCATGTACAACTTACGGTTTTGGGCGCAATGGAGGTGTCTGAAAATGGAGATATTGCTAATTGGAAAATACCAGGAAAAATGGTAAAAGGAATGGGGGGAGCTATGGATTTAGTGGCCTCTGCAGAAAACATTATTGTAGCCATGATGCACACTAACCGAAAAGGAGAAAGTAAGATTTTGAAAAAATGTACTCTACCTATTACAGGAGTAAATTGCATAAAGAAAGTAGTTACCAATTTAGCTGTTTTGGAGGTAACCAAAGATGGCTTTAAATTATTGGAAAGAGCCCCAGGGGTAAGTATTGAAGAAATAATTGTAGCAACTCAAGCCGAACTAATTATTGAAGGAGATATTCCTGAAATGGGATTTTAAATAAAACTTAATAAAATAAAAGAAGAAGCTATAAGCAGAACCAACACCAAACAACCTTTACTGTTTTTTCCTAATCGAATTTGAGATTTTGCACTTCTTTTTAATCCCCTTTTTATCCATCTATTTTAACCCCTTTACTTTCTAGATGCCTTTTAATATCGTCTAGGTTACCTTCAGGAATAGCATCAATTAGTTTTTGAGTGTAAGGCGTGCCTGGCGTAGTATAGATTTGGTCTGCATCACCCATTTCTTCAATTTTTCCTTCTTGCATAACCGCCATTCTATCACTCATGTATTTTACAACAGAAAGATCATGTGAAATAAAGATATAAGTTAATCCAAACTCTTCTTTTAATTCGTTAAGTAGATTCAATACTTGTGCTTGAACCGAAACATCCAATGCAGAAACCGATTCGTCACAAATGATGAACTTAGGATTTACGGCCAATGCTCTTGCAATACCAATTCTTTGTCTTTGGCCTCCAGAAAACTCGTGTGGGTAACGGTAAAAATGAGCAGGGTCTAAACTTACTCTTGTAAGCAATTCTTCTACTTTCTTCTTTCTTTGCTCGTCATTTTCTAAAATCTTATGAACTTGCATGGGCTCCATTATAGCATTTCCAATTGTCATCCTTGGGTTTAGAGAAGAGTAAGGATCCTGGAAAATAATTTGTACTTCTTTACGGAAAGCTCTCAACTCATCTGCAGTCATTTTTACAATATCATTTCCTTTGTAAATCATTTCTCCTTCAGTAGGGTCTTCCAATCTAAGGATAGTTCTTCCTATAGTTGTTTTTCCACAACCGCTCTCTCCCACAAGGCCTAATGTTTCCCCAGGATAGACATCAAAATTAACCTCATCAACCGCTTTTACATGTCCAGTAACCCCACCAAAAAAACCATTTTTTATTGGAAAATATGTTTTCAAATCTTTGATTTTCAAAACAGACTTTTGCGCAAATAATTTCTCTTGTTTATTTTTTCTATCACTATCGGGTATTGCCAAATTTTTAGTAAACTCTTCTACAGAAACCTTGTTATCAATAACCTCTCCACTTTCATCTTCTTGCATGAAGTCGGAAACCGTTGGCAAAAAAGTATATCTTTTATTTAGTGGAGGCCTACAGGCCAACAACCCTTTGGTGTAGGGATGTTGAGGCTTAGTAAAAATATCCCAAACATTTCCTTGCTCTACAATTTTACCTTTATACATTACCACAACTTTATCAGCTAATTCTGCAATTACACCTAAATCGTGTGTAATAAACAGGATTCCCATATCTCTTTCTCTTTGCAGTTTTTGCATTAATTCTAAAATAGTTTTTTGAACCGTTACATCTAGTGCGGTAGTAGGCTCGTCTGCAATAAGAACAGATGGCTGGCAACTCATTGCCATTGCAATCATCACTCTTTGTTTTTGCCCTCCAGAAATTTGGTGAGGGTAGGTGCTAAATATTCTTTCAGGAGTTGGTAATTGCACTTCTTCAAAAAGCTTTATGGTAAGCGCTTTTGCAGCCGCCTTATCTAATTTTTGATGTAATATAATAGCCTCCATCACCTGATCTCCACAAGTAAAAACAGGATTTAAAGAAGTCATAGGTTCTTGAAAAATCATTGCAATATCATTCCCCCTGAACTTACGCATTTCTTCTTCCGATATTTTCAGAAAATCAGCAGCATTTCCATCACTTTTATGAAAAATAATTTCTCCTCCACTAATAATTCCTGGAGGATTAGGTATTAGACGCATGGATGAAAGAGCCGTAACCGACTTTCCTGAACCGGACTCTCCAACAATACCAATAGTTTCCCCTTTGTTTAATGTAAAGCTAACGCCATTTACAGCCCTTACGGTAGTCCCCTCCGTATGAAACTCGGTTACTAGATTTTTAAATTCCAACAATGTATTTCCCATCTTTTGTTATGTTTTTATGCCGTTAAAAATAAAGATTTTTATACAAACTCTATGTTTTCAGATTTTATTAATTTTTCTCCTTTGTATCGCAACAATAATTGTGCAACCGTTAGGGTGTCTTTTTGGCAATATATTTTAATCCTTTCCAAGTCTTTTTCTTGATAATAAACGCCAGCAACTTTACTTCCATCAATGTCATCTTTTGGTGTTGGAATATCAAAAAGTTCAGCCAATAATTTTAAAGAAGTATAGTGTTTGTAATTCCCAAATCGCCATAATTCCATTGTATCCAAATGATTTACCTCCCAAGGCCTATTCCCTGCAATATCCAATAATTTTGGGAGTTTCAGACCATTAATAAGAGTTCTTCTTGCAATAAACGGGAAATCAAATTTCTTTCCATTATGCGCACATAATTGGTGGTGTTTTTTATTAAATTCGGAATTAAGTAAAATATTGAAATCAGAAATAATTTGTTTTTCTTCAATTCCATAAAATGATTTTATTCTGAAATGACTGACTTTTTTTTCAAAAAACAAATAACCAACTGAAATGCATATAATTTTAGCAAATTCTGCCATTACCCCAGCTTTCATTTTATAAAACTCAGAAGGAGGAGACTTGTCTTTTCTTTGCCAAGCAGTTTTTTCTTCCCAAAGTTTTTGAAGTTTTGAATCTAATTCTTCAAAAGTCTCCTTTATTGGGACAGTTTCAATATCCAGGAATAAAATGTTTTTTGTTTTGATTTGTTCTAACATCTAAGGATACATTTCAAGTGCAGCATCAACAAATGCATAAAAGTCTTTAGAATGCCCATCCTTTAAGTGATAGCCGTAATTTTTACCAAGCCTTACAACAATCATATTTTTTTTAGGTATGCAAATTACATATTGCCCCCACAAACCTCTAGCATAATAAATATCCAATCCTTTTCTTTTTGCAACCCAAAATTGATATCCATAATTTACATTTCTATTCCCATCTTCATCTAACAGGCTTGCAGCTGAAGTAGCTTCTTTCGTATAAGAACTATCAATAATTTGCAATCCGTTCCAATTGCCATTATGCAAGTATAATTTTCCTAATCTGGCAAAATCTCTTGTATTTGAATTAATACAACAAAAAGCTTTTTCATCGCCATCTTTTTTATCGGTATTCCAAAATGCAGGATGTTTTGCTCCCATTGGCTTCCATAATTTCTCAGATGCATACTCGCTAATAGTTTTGCCTGTTGCTTCTTCCACAACAAAAGCTAGAAGTTGCGAGCAAGAAGAATGATATTTAAACACTTTCCCTGGAGGATCAATTACTTCTAAACCTACAATCAATTCTCTTAGATTATTTCCGTAATAAGCTTCAGCAGTTTGCCCTATTGGATTATGATAATCCTCATTCCAATTTAAACCAGAACTCATTGTAAGAAGGTGTTTAATTGTGATTTTTGCATTTTCTCCTATAGAAAATTCTGGAATAAACGTACATACTTTTTGATTGACACTTTCAATTTTTCCCTCCTGAATTGCAATCCCAACTAATGTAGAAATCCAACTTTTTGCCATAGAAAAAGAGTTGCTCATACTATCTTTTGAATAGCTATACCAATATTCTTCAAAAACAATACTGTCATTTTTTATTATCATAAAAGAAACGGTTTCTAAACTATCGTTTACAAGTTTAATAAAATCAGGCAGTTTGGTTTTATTATAGCTTTTGGAAACGAGCCATTCTTGATGTATCCCTACCTCAACAATCTTTGCAGGAAAATGAACAAAATCATGAATATAAGAAGACGTATATCCTTTTAAATAAGTTATAGAAATGGCTTTATACATCCAACTTTTTCCACTTAAGACTATACCTAAGTTAACAAACAAAAAAACAATTAGCATGTATTTTAGCGCCCTTTTCATGAGTCTGTTATTGTCATTTTAAAAAGTTTAACAATATGAAATAACACCTTTTTTTTCACTTCTTCTAAATCAATTTCTTTTCCTAATTCTTTTTTTAAAGAAGTTACTTGTTTATCCGTAATTCCACACGGAATAATGTTTTCAAAATAAGAAAGATCAGAATTTACATTAAAAGCAAATCCATGCATAGTAACCCATCTACTTGTTTTAACTCCAAAGGCACAAATTTTCCTGGCTTTTGGAGTGCCAACATCAAACCAAACTCCGGTTTCTCCCTCTGACCTATCTCCCTCTAAACCGTATTCCTTCAGAGTTAAGATAATCGCTTCTTCCAACAACCTTAAATACTTGTGAATATCAGTGAAAAAATTATCCAAATCTAAAATAGGATAACCAACAATTTGTCCGGGCCCATGATAAGTAATATCCCCCCCTCTGTTTATTTTATAAAATGTAGCGCCTCTACTTTTTAGAGATTCTTCATTAACCAAAAGATTGTTTTTGTTACCACTTTTTCCTAAAGTATATACATGTGGATGTTCACAAAAAAGCAAATAATTAGGAGTGGCATTATTTAAATTCTCTCGTTTATTTTCTCTCTTTCTGTTAACTATTTTTGTAAAAAGCTTTTCCTGATATTCCCAACATTGTTTGTAGTCAATCAGCCTTAAATCTTCAAACTTAACCTTTTTATTCATCAAACTTTTGCTAGCTCTCCTTTTAAAAAGTTGATTACATCAATCTCAATGGCATCCACATTATTCATTTCTGATAAATACCAACTAACCCAATCTCCAAGATTGATATGGTAAAAAGTATTCTCAATTATGGATTCTCCTTTACTCCAGATTTCGGTAATATTTTCTGTAAATTTTAAGATTACTTTTTTGTTTATATCCATTCGAATTTGATTTCTCTCATAATCCATTCTGTTGCGGAAATATACCACAGCCAAATCATTTACATTGGTTCTCCATCCTAACAATTCATTATGATTCATTTCAGGGACTACATGATGCCAGCAAAGCATTTTAGAATTTTCATTTATTTGCTGGCGGAATCGAACCGCCACCCCTTCAAAGCCTTGAGAAACATAGATAACAGGAGTTTTCCCAAACATTTTTTTTGCTAAATCCATTGCCTGTTTTTGGACATCTTCTTTTTCAGAATCTAATAGTAAAATAGATTTTTCAAAGTAAGATTTAAACGAATCATCAATTATTTTGTAATGATTCAACACATAGAAAAGTTCCGTAAATGCATATCCAAACATAGCCCTTGGCGGATGCCCCTCAGGAATAATAATATGATTGTAATTATTTTCCTCCGCAATTGATTTTAGTTTTCCTCCAGAAGTTATTATACAAACTTCTGCATTTCTACTTTGACATTTTTCTAAAGCATATATAGTCTCTTCCGTATTTCCAGAATAAGAATTAGCAATAACTAGAGTGTGTTTGTTTACAAAATTTGGAATGCTATAATCTTTAGTTGAAGTAATTGGGATTTTAGATTTTGATGAAACAATATCGTTTACAATGGTCCCTCCAATTCCAGACCCCCCCAAACCACAAATAAGTATGTTGTCAATTCTCTTTTCAGAATTTTTTAAATCTGAATTTTCTCCAATTTCTATAGCATCTCTCAAATGATTGGTAAAATCATTGATATAATCGTTCATTTTCATAATAAATGTAGTTTAAATTTGTATTAAAATAAGCCGGTTAAAAGAAGTCGAAAATACGAAATAATAGGATAATAGAATTCCTATATTTGTAAAAAATTTATAGTATGAAAAGAGAGCTTTCAGAACAAGAAATAGTTAGAAGAGAATCTTTACAAAAACTAAGAGAATTAGGAGTAGAACCTTATCCCGCTGAAATGTTTGATGTAAACACTACATCCAAACAGATTCTAGAAAGCTATAAAGAGGGGGGTGAATTAGAGGTTGTTATTGCGGGGAGATTAATGAGTAGACGAATCATGGGAAAGGCCTCTTTTGCAGAAATTCAGGATAGAGATGGTAGAATTCAGATTTATGTAAATAGAGAGGAAATCTGTGAGGGGGAAAACAAAATACTATACAATACAGTCTTTAAAAAACTATTGGATATTGGAGATATTATTGGAATTAAAGGCGTAGTGTTTATGACAAAAGTTGGTGAAATTTCAGTAAAAGTTAAAGAACTTACGATTTTAACCAAATCGTTAAGGCCATTGCCACTCCCTAAAGCAGATGCTGATGGGACTATTCATGACTCTTTTACCGATCCTGAAAAAAGATACAGACAAAGGTATGTAGATTTGGTTGTGAATCCGGATGTGAAAGAGGCATTTATTAAGAGAACGCAACTAACAAATTCAATGCGATCCTTTTTAAATGAAAAAGGATATTTGGAAGTAGAAACTCCAATACTACAACCTATTTATGGTGGTGCAGCAGCCCGCCCTTTTAAAACACATCACAATACTTTAGATATGGAATTGTATCTTAGGATTGCAAATGAATTGTATTTAAAAAGATTAGTAGTTGGAGGGTTTGATGGGGTGTATGAGTTTTCGAAAGATTTCAGAAATGAGGGAATGAGTCGTTTTCATAATCCAGAATTTACGCAAATGGAATTATATGTAGCTTACAAAGATTATACTTGGATGATGGATTTGGTTGAAGAAATGGTAGAAAAAATTGCAGTGGATTTACATGGGACCACTGAAGTTCAGCTTGACGAAAACACGATTAACTTTAGAAGGCCATGGAAAAGATATACTATGTATGAAGCAATTGAGCATTTTACAGGGATTAATATTTCAAAAATGGATGAGGCTACTATGGCCGAAACAGCTAAGAAATTAGGCGTTGAAGTGGATAAAAGCATGGGAAGAGGAAGATTAATTGATGGAATTTTTGAAGAAAAATGTGAAGGACAATTAATACAGCCAACATTTATTACTGATTATCCTATGGAGATGTCTCCTCTAGCTAAAAAACATCGAGAACAAGAAGGCTTGGCAGAGCGTTTTGAAGCTATTTGTAACGGGAAAGAAATCTGCAATGCATTTTCTGAATTAAACGATCCGATCGACCAAAGAGCAAGATTTGAAGAGCAATTAGAGTTAAGTAAAAGAGGAGATGAAGAAGCAATGGTTTTAGATGATGATTTTTTAAGGGCTATTGAATACGGAATGCCACCAACAGCAGGTTTAGGCATTGGAATTGACAGGCTGAGTATGATAATGACAAATTCAAGCTCTATTCAAGATGTGCTTTTCTTCCCTCAGATGAAACCTGAAAAAAAAGAGGAATAAAATGCAAAAGGAGCGAGATAAAATAGACATTGAATCGGATGAATTTCAATTAGAGTTAGATAAAACAAGGGTCTTTTCGGAAAAAGTGAGAAAAAAAATGAGATTTCAGCCAAATCCAATTGAAAGTGAGAATGAGAGAATTTTTATTGGATTAACCGTTAACAAATTATCTAAAGGAAAAAGATACTGTCCTTGTTTTATGGTTGAGGGAAAAACTAAAGAGGAAAGAAAAATAGCAAACAATAGAATCTGTCCTTGTAACCCAGCTTTGCAAAATGAAATTCCTAAAAACGGCAGGTGTCATTGTGGTATTTTTTGCACTCAGGATTATGTAGATAATTTTGCAAAAGAAGAAGTGAAAGAAGCGGTTCATTCCACTAATTTAGAAAAAGAAAATTTAGAAAAGCTATTTAAGAAAGACGAAATAGAATCTGGTAATTTGATGAATTTATTAGACGGAAGAACTCAAGGCTTAGTTGATTTTTTACTAATTGATGTTAGGGAGGAGCGAGAATACAACATAAAAAAAATTATTGGCCAGGATTATCTTATTCCAACTTCTAATTTTTATAAAGGAGTAAATATAATTTCAAATCAAAAAGAAGCAAATATTGTGGTTCATTGTCATTCCGGAGCAAGATCAGTACAAGTGCAACAGCTTATGAGAAGCTTAGGGTTTATAACAGGGATTAATTTAAAAGGGGGGATTTCCAATTACGGAGGAGATACAGAGTAAATTATGAAAAAAGGAATTTTAGGATTAGCATTATTAAGCTCGACACTTTTTGCACAAGATTGTAAAATATCTAAAAAGGTTATTGCAAGCTTAAAAGCGGATGTGATATATTTGGCAGATGATAAATTAGAGGGGAGAGAAACAGGAACAATTGGGGAGCAATTAGCTCTTGAATATTTACAAAAAAGGTTTAATGAGATTGGGTTAAAAACAAAGACACATCAATTTGAATTTAATGACAATGTAGAGGTTAATTTTTCGACAAATAATAAAGGTTTGTATCCGATTAGATATTCTGAAAATGGAAGTTTGGAGAATGTTGAATGGAGTGATGTTAAATTTGGGATTCATGCACCTAAATTAGATTATTCAGATTATACTGCTTTAGATGTGAAAGGAAAGATAGTTGTAATAAACACATCTTCACCAGATGGGATTCATCCACATTCAAAATATTTGAATTATCATGATTTAAAACTTAGAGCGGAAATCGCAAAAGAAAAAGGCGCGCTAGCTGTAATTTACCACACGGATGACAAATATGCAGAAACGCCTACGGATAAGTTTAAAAAAATTAATTCTGCAGGAATTCCTGTCTTGTTTTTTGACAATTCTAAAGAAAAATTAACAACTAAAATTAGTGTTGAAGTTAAGTTAAGCGAAAAGGCTCTTAAGGGAAAAAATTTAATAGCAGAAGTTGATAACGGTAAAGAAAACACTATAATTATAGGTGCTCATTACGATCATTTAGGATGGGGAGGGGAAGGATCGCTTTATAGAGGGGGACCAGCTATCCATAATGGGGCTGATGATAATGCAAGTGGTACGGCAGGAATTTTGGAACTTGCCAGAATTTATAGTAAATCAAAACATGACAAGTATAATTATCTTTTTATTGCGTTTAGTGGAGAAGAAAAAGGGCTTTTGGGTTCAAATGCTTTTGCAAAGAGTGATTTGTTGAATCCGGATAAAATAAACTATATGGTAAATATGGATATGATTGGAAGGTTGAATGAAGAGGGCAGAATAGCTATTTATGGTACGGGGACTTCTCCCAGATGGAATTCGTTATTAGAAGAAAACAGATGTAAAAATATCACTATCACCACCACAAAAAGTGGTGTTGGCCCTTCTGACCACACCTCATTTTACTTGCAAGATATTCCGGTTCTTCATTTTTTTACAGGAGCACATGAAGATTATCACAAGCCTTCTGATGATGCAGATAAAGTAAACTATGAGGGGATAGCAACAGTTCTTATTTATATGCAGAATTTAATAAATGATTTGGATGATGAGAAAAAACTTGTTTTCACAAAAACCAAGAGTGATGAGAATCAAAAAGCACCAAAATTTTCTGTTACATTGGGGGTTATTCCAGATTATTTATATTCGGAAACAGGGATGCGAATTGACGGTGTAAGTGATGGGAAACCAGCTTATAATGCAGGGATGCAGAAAGGAGACATTGTAGTGCAGCTAGGAGATGTAAAGGTTTTAGATATGATGACCTACATGAAAGCATTGGGGCGCTACGTGAAGGGGGATAAGGTAAAAGCAACTGTTATTCGAGATGGAAAAGCTGTTGAACTAGAGGTTAGTTTCTAGTTTTTATATAACGTTGATTATAAGAATAGTAGCCGGTTGCGAAGTACATATTTCCCAATTTATGATAAAGTTTAATCGGGTTACATTCCTTGAATTTTTTACTATTGCGGTTATTATTTTTATACATTGTTAATAGGTTATGCGCAATAATACAAAAAACAGTTAACGATTAATTAGCTTGTCTGTTTTAGCCTGCCCAATCAATTTGACTAGCTCTTCTTTATTGGCTTGTTTTACGTTTTTAACAGATCCAAAATGAGAGATCAACAACTCTACGGTTTTTGGCCCTACTCCCTCAATATTATCCAAGGATGTAATTAAAGAATATTTGCTTCTTTTGTTTCTGTGGTGTGAAATTCCAAAGCGGTGAGCTTCATCTCGTAATTGTTGTATCAACTTCAAACTTTCTGAGCGCTTGTCTAAATAAAGAGGCACACTATCTCCAGGAAAATAAATCTCTTCCAGTTTTTTAGCAATTCCAATAATGGAGATCTTCCCTATCAAATTTAATTTTTCTAAACTTTTTATAGCGGAGCTTAACTGTCCCTTTCCTCCATCAATTACTATAAGTTGAGGCAAGGCTTTTTTCTCCTTCAAAAGCCTTTTATATCTTCTACATATAACCTCTTTCATGCTTGCAAAATCATCAGGGCCAACAACAGTTTTTATGTTAAAATGTCGATAATCTTTTTTGCTTGGCCTTGCATTTTTAAACACTACGCAAGCAGCAACTGCATTGGTTCCTTGTATATTTGAATTATCAAAACATTCAATGTGTCTGGGGCTTTCGACTAATCTTAAATCTTTTTGTAATTGTTCCAAAACACGCTTATTATCCTGCCGTTCAATATTGTTAATCTTGCGTTTTTGCTTGTCTAGCTGCATGTATTTAGCATTACGCAAACTAAGCTCAATTAACTTTTTTTTATCACCAATTTTTGGGATGGAAATACTTAAATCTTCCCAAATATTTTCTAGTAAATGGGAACAATAAATGTCTTTTGATGTACTGTTGAATCGTTTCCTTATCTCCACAATAGCCAATTGCAATAGCGCTTCTTCAGTTTCATCTAATTTCTTTTTAAACTCTATAGTGTGAGCCTGAATTATTGCCCCCGAGCTAATTTTCAGATAATTGACAAAAGCAGAATCATCATCAGAAATGATGCTAAAAACATCTACATTATTGATTTTAGGATTTACAATAGTGGACTTTGCTTGATAGTTATTTAAAAGGAGAATTTTATCTTTTATTGATTGTGCTTTTTCGTATTCCAAATCATCAGAAAATTTTAGCATTGCTTTTTTCAAATGTGTAATTACAGACCTAATATCTCCCTTAATTATTTGCTTGATGTGTTCTATTCCAATAAGGTAATTTTTATTTTCCTGCTCTCCAATACAAGCTCCTAAGCAGTTACCCATATGGTATTCCAAACACACTTTAAATTTTTTAGCTTTTATGTTTTTTTCTGACAAATTGTATTTGCAATTTCGTAATGGATACAGTTGATGAAAAAAATCCAAAAGCGTCTTTACTAAACGAACAGAAGTGTATGGCCCAAAATATTCCGAACCATCTTTTATAATATTTCTTGTCTGAAAAACTCTAGGGAAAGGCTCGTTTTTTACACAAATCCAAGGATACGTTTTCCCATCTTTTAACATTACATTATACTTGGGCTGATGTTTTTTTATCAGATTATTTTCAAGCAATAAAGCGTCCATTTCAGTTGCTACTACTACATATTTTATGTCTTGAATTTTACCAACTAAAACCTTTGTTTTCCCGTGTTCTTGTTTTTCAGTAAAATAAGATGAAACTCGCTTTTTAAGATCTTTTGCCTTTCCAACGTAAAGCAAATTTTCTTTTTTATCATAAAACTGATAAACTCCAGATTTATTAGGAAGGGGTTTAATAAGATCAGCTATATAAGTTGGAGCAGGCATTATCTACTGAGGACCACAATGTATTTAAATTGCTCTACATTGCTGCTCTCTGAGAATACTTCGATTTCATCATTTACTATAGCTTGACTTTGCGTAACCAAAGAAGAAAAACCGGTAGCAGAATCATTTAGATGTAATTTATAATTAGTATCCACCCCAAAAACACCTACATCTCTATTCCATAAGGGATTATTTGTAAAATCGCCATTCGAAAAATGATCTATAAATTGTGAAAAAATATAATTTGAAATAAAAGAAAAAATAAATATTAAAAAGAGTTTTTTCATAGCGTGTAAATATACTATTTTTGAGCTGTAATAATAATTTATGAAATTAGCAATAGTTGGCGTAACAGGGATGGTTGGGAGGGAAATACTAGAAGTTCTCTCAGAGAAGAATTTTAACATTACAGAACTAATTCCTGTAGCTTCAGAAAAATCGTGTGGGAATACGATTTCGTATAATGGGAAATCACACGAGATTATTTCTTTAGAGGAGGTGTTAAAGAAAGAGGTTGATATAGCACTTTTTTCTGCAGGAAGAGAGGTTTCAAAAATTTGGGCTCCAAAATTAGCCGAGAAAGAGTGTAGGGTGATTGACAATTCGTCTTATTGGAGAATGTGTTCAAAACACAAGCTTATTGTTCCCGAAATAAATGGGAATGAACTAACAAAAAAAGATATGATTATTGCCAACCCTAACTGTTCTACTATTCAATTAATAATGGTTCTAGCGCCACTTCATAAGAAGTTTTGTGTAAAAAGAGTAGTTGTATCGACATACCAATCAGTAACAGGAACAGGGAAAAAAGCAGCTGAACAGTTAGAAAATGAGGAGAATAGGATAGATGCTGAGATGGCATATCCTTATCAAATTTATAAAAATGTTCTTCCTCATTGTGATGATTTTACCGAGAATGGATACACTAAAGAGGAAATGAAGTTGACAAACGAAACTAAGAAGATTTTAGATAAAAATATTGATGTTGTAGCAACTGCTGTAAGAGTGCCTGTTGTTGTAGGACATTCAGAAAGCGTAAACATTACACTTGAAAAGACTTTCGAGTTAGATGAAATTCGATTTATTCTAAATCAGACGTCCGGAATTAAAGTAATTGATAGTCCTAAAAATAACGAATATCCTATGCCAATAGATTCATACAAAAAAGATGAAGTTTTTGTTGGTCGAATTAGGAGAGATTTTACCCAAGAAAACACTTTAAACGTGTGGATTGTTGCTGATAATTTACGAAAAGGAGCAGCCACAAATACAGTACAAATTGCAGAATATCTAATAAATAATAATTTGATGTAAGGATTAATTAAATACTGTTCTGTAAAACAACAAAATCATAAAAATCCCAACTGAAATTCCCGCATCAGCAAGATTAAAAACAGGCCTAAAAAAGATAAAATGTTCTCCGCCCCAAAATGGTAGCCAATCTGGGAAATGGCTGTTGATTAAAGGAAAATAAAGCATATCAACCACTTTACCGTGAAGTAATGGCGCGTAACCTCCACTATTTGGGAAAAAAGCAGCAACAGAATTGTAACTTTCATTAAAAATAAGACCATAAAAAGTACTATCAATAATATTACCAATAGCCCCTCCAATTATAAGCCCTAATGCAATTAATGCACCCCTAGGCATAGACGATTTAACAATAGATTTCACATAAAAAACCCCAACAGTAACTACAATTATTCTAAAAAGGGTTAAAAGAGTTTTCCCTACAAAGCCACCAAATTCCATTCCAAAAGCCATTCCGTTATTCTCGGTGAAGTGAATGAAAAACCAATCAGAAATTTGAAATTCTTGACCTAAAAACATATTAGTTTTAACCCAAAGCTTAAAAACTTGATCGAAAATAATTAAAAGAAATGATGTAAAAAATATTTTTCTCAAAAGAAAATTATTGCATGTTTTTTGCTTCTATACTCAAGGTTGCATGTGGCACTAATTTTAATCTTTCTTTAGAAATTAACTTACTAGTAACTCTGCAAACTCCATAAGACTTGTTTTCTATCCTTATTAAGGCATTTTTAAGATTTGTAATAAACTTTTCCTGTCGCATAGCGAGCTTCATATTTTCTTCTTTTGAAAGAGTTGTTGAGCCTTCTTCAAATGCTTTAAAGGTAGGAGAAGTATCTTCCGTCCCATTATCTGCATCATTGGCATAAGCGCTTTTTAGTAGCAACAAATCTTCCTTAGCTCTTTGTATTTTTTCTACAATAATTTTTTTGAATTCTTGTAGTTCTTTATTTGAATATGAATTTTTATTTACCATCTTCCTTATGTTTTTATAAGTTTAACTTTCGTATAAATATTATCAATTAACTCAATCGACTCTCCTTCAAAATTACTTTCATCATTAAACAAAAGGATATCTACCAAAGTTTCATTACAAATATAATCTAAATTATTATTAATTGCATTTGTTATTGCTTGATTTTTTTCTACTTCTAAGTTTATTCTATCAGTAACATCAAACCCATTATTTTTTCTTAAAGCTTGAACTCTATTCACAAACTCTCTTGCTAATCCTTCTTCTTTTAAGCCTTCAGTTAAAGTGATATCCAAAGCAACCGTTACTCCACCATTAATAGCAACACTAAATCCAGGGATATCAGAAGAGCTAATTTCAACATCAGACAATTCAATTGTTATATTATCAGATATTGTATATGTTCCATTTTGCTCAATTTCCTTTATGTTATCAACCGTAAATTGCGCAATCACTCCTTCGATATACCTCATTTCTTTTCCATACTTAGGGCCTAAAGTTTTGAAGTTAGGTTTAATATGTTTTGTTAACACTAACGAATTTTCTTCTAAGCACTGAACTTCTTTAACATTTATTTCTCTCTGAATAATTTTAGCAATGCTATCAATATCTTTTTTCATTTTTTCATCTAGAATAGGGATCATGATTTTCTGAAGGGGTTGCCTTACCCTTAACCCTTCCTTTTTTCTTAAAGATAAAGCTAATGAAGTAATATCTTGAGCTAGCCCCATTTTTCTTTCAAGATTCTTATTAAGAACAGAAGCATTTACTTTAGAGAAATCAGATAAATGGACTGACACTACTGAATGTTTTTTGCTAATATTATTCAGGTCTTGGAAAAGATTATCCATGAAAAAAGGGGCAACAGGAGCAGCTATAATTGCAATAGTTTCTAAGCATTCGTATAGTGTTTGGTAAGCAGCTATTTTTTCTGAGTTATATTCTCCTTTCCAAAAACGCCTTCTACTTAATCTTACATACCAATTACTTAATTTATTTATTGTAAAATCTTGTATTAATCTAGTAACTCTTGTTGGTTCATAAGATTCATAGTTTTCTCTTACTTTTTTAATAAGTGAGTTTAATTCAGATAAAACCCACCGATCTAATTCATCTCTTTCAGTAACAGGAATAGTTTTTTCAGAGTAATTAAACCCATCAATATTTGCATAAAGAGCAAAGAAGGAATAAGTGTTATAAAGTGTTCCAAAGAATTTCCTTTGCACCTCAACTATCCCATTCTCATCAAACTTTAAATTATCCCAAGGCTGAGCATTTGAGATCATATACCATCTTGTGGCATCAGCGCCATACTGTTCAATTGTTGAAAAAGGATCTACAGAATTTCCTAATCTTTTTGACATTTTGTTTCCGGATTTATCCAGAACAAGTCCGTTTGAAATTACATTTTTGTAAGCAACAGAATCAAAAAGAATAGTTGAAATAGCATGAAGTGTGAAGAACCATCCTCTTGTTTGATCTACTCCTTCAGCAATAAAATCAGCAGGGAAGTTTTGTTCAAAAACTTCATTGTTTTCGAAAGGATAATGCAATTGAGCGTAAGGCATTGAGCCTGAATCAAACCAAACATCAATTAAATCAGCCTCTCTTTTCATTTCCTTTCCTGATGAAGAGACAAGAATTATACTATCAACAGATGGCTTATGTATATCCAAGATGTTATAGTTTTCTTCAGAAAAATTTCCTACTTTAAAATCAGACAAAGGATTAACATCCATAAAACCGGCACTTACCGATTTATCTAGTTCGATTTTCAATTGCTCTAATGAGCCAATACAAATTTCTTCCTCCCCATCTTCAGTTCTCCATATAGGAATAGGAATCCCCCAAAAACGTGAACGAGATAAATTCCAATCTACTAAATTTTCAAGCCACTTACCAAAACGACCCTCTCCCGTTGACTTTGGCTTCCAATTAATAGTATTATTCAGCTCTATCATGCGCTTCTTGTATTCGGTAGTTTTTATAAACCAGCTATCTAAAGGATAATATAAAATTGGCTTATCAGTTCTCCAACAATGCGGATATGAATGCTCATATTTTTCAGATCTGAAACAAAGGTTTGCTTCTTTTAATTTAATTACAATCTGAATATCAACTGAAAGCTTTGGCTTTTTTTCATTTTCAGCATAATATTCATCTCTTACATACAATCCTGCAAAATCGGTAACTGAATCTACAAATTTTCCTTGTTTATTCACAAGTGTTAAACTTCCGATTCCATTTTGCTTACAAACTTTATTATCATCAGCACCAAAACTAGGGGCTAAATGTACAATTCCGGTTCCATCTTCTGTTGTAACAAAATCACCTAATATTACCCGAAATGCATCTCCTTCTTCTGGTTGGGCATAAGGCAAGAGTTGCTCATATCTTATATTTTTTAATTTTGACCCTTTGAATTTTGAAACTATTTTAAAAGGAAGATTTTTTTTGCCTATTTCATAATCATCAAAAGAAGCATTCTCATTATCAGAAGTAAAATATTTTGACGCTAAATCTTTTGCAATTACAATGGTAATTAGCCTCCCTGTGTATTGATTTATGGTTTCGATTAGTAAATAATCAATTTTTTTACCTACAGCAAGAGCTGTATTTGATGGCAAAGTCCATGGAGTAGTGGTCCAAGCCAGGAAGTAAAGATTATTTCCCGTTTGTTCAAACAAAAATTTGGAAACTTTATTTTTCTTTACTTTAAATTGAGCAACAGCTGAGGTGTCCTTCACATCACGATAACAGCCGGTCTGATTTAACTCATGCATGCTTAATCCAGTTCCTGCTTTAGGGGAAAAAGGCTGAATAGTATGTCCTTTATAAAGCAATCCTTTTTGGTACATTTGAGAAAGTGACCACCAAACACTTTCAATGTATTTGTTATTATAAGTCAGGTATGGATTTTGCATATCCACCCAATAACCCATTTCTTCAGTAATATCTTCCCACTTACCTTTATACTTCATTACATTAGTTCGGCAAGCTTTGTTATAATCTTCAACAGAAATTTTACCACCAATATCCTCTTTAGTGATTTTTAATTCTTTTTCTACCCCTAATTCAACAGGCAATCCATGAGTATCCCAACCAGCTCTTCGGGTTACTTGAAATCCTTTGAGGGTTTTGTATCTGCAAAAGATATCTTTTATAGTACGAGCAATAACATGGTGAATCCCAGGCATTCCGTTTGCTGATGGAGGCCCCTCATAAAAAATAAAAGTTGGATTTTCTTTTCTGCTAAGAATACTTTGATTAAAAACATTAGATTTTCTCCAATTATCTAAAACATTTTTATGAATTTGAGATAAACGTAACTTTTTATATTCTTTGAACTTGCTCATTTAACTAATAAATAAAATGTTTGCAAATATAGTTTTGATTTTTAGAAATCTACCTATCCCACATAATAAGATAAAATATTTTTTACTTGATTAAGATATCCTCCTCCAAACAAATTGACATGGACTAAAAGAGGATATAAATTGCATAATTTTACCCTTTCTTCCCACTCTGTTTCCAATGGAAAAACTTCATTATAGGAATCATAAAAATCAGAACTAAATCCTCCGAATAGCTTGCTCATAGCAATGTCCATTTCTCGATTACCGTAATAAATTGCAGGATCAATTAAAACAGGAGTGTCGTTATTTTTAATTAAGAAATTACCGTTCCACAAATCACCATGCAATAGAGAGGGCTTTTCATTCGGAAATAAATCAGGAAGTTTTACAAAAAGTTCTTCAAAATCAGCGAAGACCTTACTTGAAAGCCCCCCTATTTTTAGTTGAGTCTTTAATCTGTGCTGTATAAAAAAAGTAATCCAATTATTTTCAAAAGTATTTTGCTGTGGTAAAGAGCCAATATAATTATCAAATGATAAACCAAATTTTGTATTACTTTTTTTATGAAGCTTTGCCAAATTCCTCCCAAAATTCTTCCAAAAGTTTTTAGATTTATTGGTAGAGATTACAAATTCTGTTATCAGAAAATCATCATCAAAACAAATTAATTCAGGAATGTAAAATGCGTGTGTTTTTTTTAAAATTTGAAGACTCTTATGTTCAGTTTCAAACATTTTTTGATTAGAGCCCAAATTCCATTTTAAGAAATATTCTCCAAAAGTTGTTTTAAGTTTTAGAGCATTATTTATACAACCTCCTGAAACGGCTTGATAGGAGTTGACAACTACAGCTTGGTTTAAATTTTCACTGAGACAAGATTCAATTCTGCTTTTAATTTCTGGGGGTAACATTGCTCAAAAGTAAGGAAATTAATTTAGATTTGCCTACCGTTTTTTGGGGGTATAGCTCAGTTGGCTAGAGTGCTTGCATGGCATGCAAGAAGTCGTGGGTTCGAATCCCACTATCTCCACAAAACAAAAAATTAAACTATGTCGAAAGATTTGCATGAGGATTTAAAACTCTTTAATTCATTGGTTGATGAACTCTTAAAACAAGAGCAAGAAGCCCCAGTGTCTAAATCAATAAAAACAGAAGAATTACAGAAAAAAATAGATATTTCATTATCTGATAATCCTGCAATTAGAGATGAATTTATAAAGACATTAAAAAAATTGATTCTATACACTCCTAAAACAGCAACTAACAGATTTTTTAATCAGCTTTGGGGAGGCAGAAATAGTAAAGCAGTATTAGGAGATCTATTAGCTGTAATGTTAAATATTAGCATGGCTACATACAAAGTTGCAGGACCACAAATTGAAATTGAAAAAGAAATAATAAAACAAGTTTGTAAAATTGTTGGTTATGGAAAAAATGGAAATGGCACTTTCCCTACAGGGGGGAGTATGAGTAATTTTATGGCATTAGTCATGGCTCGAGATAAAATAAATTTAGATATAAGAGAAAAGGGAATTTCACAAAAACTTGTGGCTTACGCTTCTGAAAATACACATTATTCTATTGCAAAAAATGCTTCATTTACAGGTATTGGTAAAGAAAATGTAAGATATATTAAACCTAATACAAAGGGACAAATGAATCTTGAAGAACTTGAAAAAGCAGTAGAAAAAGATATTTTTGAAGGATACTTGCCATTTTTTGTTACGGCAACTGCAGGAACCACAGTACTTTGCGCCTTTGATGATGTGCTCGGCCTCTCCTCTATCTGTAAAAAACATAACATTTGGTTGCATTTAGATGGGGCATTTGGAGGGTCAGTTATTTTTTCGGATAAATACAAATATTTAATAAATGGTGTTGCAAAAACAGATTCCTTTTGTTTTAACGCACACAAAACATTAGGCACGCCATTAAGTTCATCTGTTATGGTTGTGAAAGAAAAAAAGGATTTGCATAATTCCTTCAGTTATCACGCTCCATATCTTTATCAAACAGATAATGATGATTATAATTTAGGATTAACATCCTTTGAGTGTGGAAGACGAAATAATGCACTTAAGTTTTGGACTTTATGGAAATCAGTAGGGAAAAAAGGCTTAGGCAAGATAATAAATCATGAGTTTTCATTGGCAGATACTGCTAGAGAATACGTAAGAAATAATCCGGGATATACCTTGTATAGCTATGATGACTCACTTGCAATTTGTTTTAATTATAAGAATTTTGATGCTGTAAATTTGTGCACAAAAATATACCAAGAAAATAAATTGATGGTGGGGCATGGTTCTTTTAATGGAGATACATTTATTAGATTAGTTATTGTAAATGCAGGTAACAGTAAGGAAGACATCCTGAAATTTTTCAAAATATTTGAGAAGTTTGTTTTAGAAAATAAAGAGGACATAAAAAAGGTATAGGATGATAAAAATTTACCGAATTATATTGATGTATCCCCTATCTTGATGTTTCCACCCTTCAAAATCTTTAAAGAAAACTTCATATACATAAGTCCCCATAGGAATTTCTTTTCCACTTTCTTTATGATTCCCATCCCAACCGGTACTACAATTCAAATCATGGATATTATTAGTTGAGAAAATAATTTCTTCAATTTTATTATAAATATTGAAGATAAATGTTTCCTCCCTTATTGCATGGTAATTAATACAGAATTTATCGTTTACACCATCTAAATCAGGAGAGAAACTGTTAGGAATGTAAAGCCAATATTCATCTTTTACCAAGAGCTGGTTAAAAACTGTATCCTTACACCCATTAGCATCTGATACAATCATTGTAATCTGATAAATTCCTGCAGAATCAGGATACGTATGGTATGGGTTAGCAATTAAACTATCAAAAGAATTATCACCAAAATTCCAATACCAAGCTACCGAATTTCCAACAGACAAATCTTTAAAATGAACAGTAGGATAATTGACAGTTATATTAGTAGGACTAAATTCAAATTGGGCTACAGGAGAGATGTTTTTTGCCACAAATCCAGATCCACTTGTCACTCCAATCCCTGTTGCATCCGAATAAGATTGTAGCGTATAAGCTCCAGTTTGTCGAGTATAAATGATATAAGGATTATTGGAAGTTGTAATAGGCACTTGAGCTACTCCATCAATTTCGTAAACAAAAGTAAAAGGAGCTATGCCATTAAAATCAATGGACACTTCTGCCAGTGTATTTTCATTATCACAAATAGTATCGCCTCCACCAATAAAAGAAGTAATAGTTGGCTTAAGTACAGTATACAGACGAATGGTATCCGGATAATTGGCATAAAATATCACCTGTTGTATAGAAGTATTTGGTAAAATAGAGTTGCTATCAGTCTCCCAATAACTGAAATGATAAAGTGGATCAATCGTTGGACTTAAAGAAATGGTATCGCCTAATACATAGGTTTCTGTAGAAGGGAAAGTATTTAAAATTGTTCCGTCAGCATCAATGCTTGTAGAGGTCCCTGTTGGGATTACTTGATACACGATATCCTTATATTCCACAGGAGGAGTGAAGTGTGCGGTAATAGTAACATCCCCCAACAAACTTAAAGCCAATGTATCTACTAAAGAATCATACACATAAGTATTGATTGGATCAACTTCCCAGTAATAAAAAGTACCATTTTTTACTTCAAAAGGTAGAGTAACTCCACCAAAATATTGTCCTGTCCAACCAGAATTATTTTGGTCAACTGAAATGCCACTAACTTTTACTTCTCCAATCCCATCAATAATAACAGTTACATTATAAGGTCCTGAAAGCTGTGGATAACAAGGATTTACAAAAGAAGCATTTATTGTGCTGCATCGTTGATTAATAAAATTTCTTAAATCTTGAACATTTTGTAGCCAATCAGCATAAGTCCCTCCTCCCCATTTATTAATTTGCCCTTGCATTTCCGGATCAATAATATTGATTAAACTATCTAAATGATAAATCATATAGGAACAGGAAAAATAAGTATTTTTCATATCTGACCATCTATTTATGTAATCGTCAAAAAACTCTTGATTAGTAAGCATTTCGTTCCAAATAGGGACATGCCCTTGGCTACCAGGATCATTCAGGCTACTAGGATCGCAAGGATCAGCTGCAGGAGTGGTGTTTGGGACATTTGTATAATTGATATAATGCCCAAAAGTTGCATCCATATCCCAAAGAGCATAACGCCATTTTTTCTTATCTCCACTAGGGTCCATCCCTCTCCACCAAGCAGTATTCCAATTAAGCCAATCCATACAAACAGTATACATATTTACGAGAAAATAGTCAATTAAACTCCCAGTATTAAACTGACTTTTAGCTGTTTGATAATTTGCCTGGTTAGACATAGGGTTCCCTAAGACAAAATTTTTAAAATTATCCCAATCCGTTTGAGCAGCAGGGCCACCGTATTCTGACCAGGTCCCTCCCCAGGTTTTTAAATATTGTAAATTGTTTTTGTCCTGATCATAATAATAATCCGTAAAATCATGATCATCTACTTTTTCTCGCAATTCATAAACCCCCCAATAATCTCCATTTAGATAGACAATGCAAGCGGTATATGATCGTTCATCCATTCTTAACCCTGCTGCTTGAGACAAGGAATGCACATAACCATCTCGAATATGCGCTCCGTCTTCAAAAGAGAAATTATCATTTGCAGCAGCTTTCAAAATTAACCGCTGAAATTTATCACGACTTTTATTTGAGAAAATTTGATTTTTTATAGCATAATTATATCCAAATTGATCACGCATAATATAGTCAAACCCTCTTTGGTCATAAGCCCAAGAATCATTACCATGTTTATTAAACTCTCCCAATCCTTTATCAATAAGAATTCCATTTTTGTCAAATAATTCAACTGTTCCTTTTGGTTCGTGTGGGGGTCCCCACCAACCTCCTCCAAGAGTTTGTACCCCATCCTCAATAAGCACATCAACGCTGTCTCCAGAAACAGACAAAATAGGAATAGTATGTGTAGTATTTATAAAGTAAGTATTGTAAGCAATAAAACTTTCCGGTACATTAGCGACAGAACTATAAGCAACTGCCTTTACGACCTGTGTAGAGCCAACCGTAATTGGTCCGGTATATTGAGTGGCAGTATTATCAGGAAAATCACCATTTGTGGTATAATAAATTGTAACATTCGGATCTGGAGAAGTAATGTTTAAGGAAATAGAGGCAGCATAATAACCAGAATTTTGAGAGAAAACAGGAGAAGAAGCGTATTCTGCCATTGCCCCCATATTATTATTCCCAGGGGTTGGGATTTGGAAAACAGACCAAGTATTTACACCATTTGTTGTTCTCCCCCGACTATCTCCTTTCTGATTGGGGATAATAGTAAGCGAATCAATGACTATTGCACCTGTGGCATCTGAAAGAATTATTTTTTCATTTCCTTTGGTTTGAGTTAGCTTAAAATTAGAATGAGCATTTGCACCAACTATCTCATCTCTTCCTGAGCAATACACCAAAACAGAATTTCCTGTAGAAACTATAAAGGAAGACGGGAATTGCCATTTTGTAAGATTTGAGGCTTTATCTGATAGATACCAACCATTCAAGTCAATATTAGTAGTAGAGGTATTGTAGATTTCAACCCAATCTTCATATTCCCCATAATTATCCTGAAAACTATCAAAATTGGCAGCAGAATATTCATTAATTACAACTTGGCTGTAAGTAAAAAGCGTGAAGAAAGAACCAATTATAAAGCTTAATATCTTCTTATAATGTAGCATATTCATTCTACAAATATAAGACTTAATTACTAATCTGATTAACAAGCAAAAATAGGGCCTTATTTATTCAAAAACACAAACCAGATTAATCTTGCATATAAAATATAATAATTTATGTTATTTTGCAATCAAACTAAAACAAAAATTGAGCCCTACCGATTACATTATTCCCCTAGCTTGGCCAAAT
>Ga0187827_10001319_pt1 | contig 36773 bp, 22 predicted proteins | sample ETNtaG_39_FD_167969 | JGI IMG/M metagenome (GOLD analysis project Ga0187827, IMG submission 167969) | Marine microbial and viral communities from oxygen minimum zone, Eastern Pacific Ocean - ETNP2014_SV_150_PacBio MetaG (Illumina Assembly) | ecosystem: Environmental > Aquatic > Marine > Hypoxic...
TTTAATAGTTATATATAATATTCATTAAAATTAATGAATATTAATAAAAAGCCCCCTCAACTTATTTTTTGAGGAGGCTTAATGATACTACCTTATCTTTTCAGTTTACAGTTGGAATTCTTTTAATTTATCCTGGAGCATTTTATCAAACATCTTATCAAGATGTTGCTGTTTGACCTTCCATTGGCCACCAATCTTTAAAGCAGGAATCCTCTTCTGTTTCACTAATCGGTATACCGTCTGTTGTCTCATTTTTAGGTAGTCTGCTACTTCTTTTATTCCTAAGATTCCTTCTTTCATTGTTTTCTCCTTAAATTGAATTTGATGTTCATTATTAATATCTGGGGAAGAGCTTTAATCCCATCTTCCCCATATCACTTATAATCAATCTATCTGAACAATGAAAGAACTATCTGCGGAGAAGAATTAGCATGACTCAAAGCAGAGATTCCTGTCTGTTGAACGATCTGGTGTTTTAGAAATTCAATTTGCTCTTGTGCCATGTCAGCATCTTCATACATACTTCGTGTGGCTTCAGTATTTGCTGCAGTAATGGAAAGTGCATCTGATTTTAGACCAAGCCGTATGATTGTATCACCAATACCCTGGATCACAGTTGCGAGCGCCTGTATAGCTGTGTCAACAGCACCAATTGCCAAGGCAGATTTCGTTTCATCCTCAATGGAATAGGTTCCACCAGTAGCTCCCATAGAAGATAGATCTGCTGATGTATCACCACCTACTTTAGCTGAGGTTGATGCAGTCATAGCAACTGCTAACTTATCATCCTTATCAGCGCCGACATGAAATGAAAAGGTCGACCCAAAAATATCATTACCATTCCATTTTGCCTGAGATGATATATCATCAACCTCATTAAGTAATTCCCTAACCTGATTACGTACTGCAGTCCTTTGTTCACTACTGAGACTCGAATCAGCTGCTTGTACCGTTTTACCCTTAATTGTTAGCAAGACATCCATTTGAGCCTGATACCCACCTTCAGCAATACTAAGAATACTTTTTGCATTCCTTACATTGCTTAAAGCTCCTCTCAAACCTTGGGCTCTTTGTTCCAGTGAACGGGCAATCGCATACCCAGCTGAATCATCTTTTGCTGTGTTGATCCTTTTTCCAGATGCAAGCCTGGCTTGATGTACGGCAATATTATTACTGGATCTGTAAATCGAATTCAGAGCAGTCAATGCCGGTGTATTTGCATGTATTTTAAAAAGACTCATTTTTAACCTCCGTGCTTATTATTTGTGATGACATCCTTGTCATTGAGTCACTATTACTTGTCCCAGATAAAATATTCTAGATTGAAAATTTTATCTCTTATTTATTTCAGTAGCCTGATGGCTCAGTAAGAATATCGGATATAAATCAACAAACTTTAATAAAATTCAATAATAATAATATATAAAAATAAAATATCAGTATTATTATTGAATAAATGATAATATTTATAGAAGTATAGTCAATATTATATAAATTGATAAAAATATATTATAACTAATTAATATTTACTTAAATACAATCATATTTAGTAGATAGAATTGTGGGTAATAACTATGTGATACGATTCATTTTTTCAATAAAATGTTCGGCTTTTTCTATATTCCCAAGTTTTGCATATAATGTAGCTATTCGTCTTAATACAATTTTACTTGATTCACCACTATTATATAATTTTAAATAGAAGTTCAATGCTTTTTTCATTTGATCCGTTTTAATAAAGCACTGACCTAAAATATCGTATATTTCTATCTCTGAATTGTTATTATTTTCCAGATATTTTTCAAGGATTCCAATTAATCTGTCCCATTCACCTAACTCCCCTGTTATATGTATAATTTTCCACAGAATAGTTTTCGTTAGTGCTTCCCCATTCAATTGGGAATAGAATTCAAAGACTTTGTCCTTCCTCCCTAATTTTGTATACGTATCTCCGAGCGTTTTAATAATTTTATGTTCACTAATTAATACATCATTTCCAATATTATTAGGTTGTGAGTTCAATTTTTTGGTATTTCGTAAAAGCAATGTTAAATACTCTACCGATTCTTTATAATTATTTTGCTGTTCGGAACACTTATATAACATATAAAAGGCCCCTGATTGCATAGGGTTCAATTTTATTGATTGTTTGGAATATTTTTTTGCTTTCTCCCACTCTTCCAAATATGAATAGGTTTGAGACATAACATTCAAGGCATCAGTGGTTAGAGAGTTTCCCAATGTATCCGATTTAATGGCAATTTTGAAATGTATAATTGCATTTTCGTATTGTTTCAATCCAGAATAATTTTGTGCTAAAGTATAATGGGCATAACTATTTTGTCTATCTTCTTCAACCATCTTCTCCAATAATGGAAGATTTCGCAATAATTTATTTTTATATTCTTCTTCTGTGAGATTATACCCTTCATGCAATATGTGTATTCCTGTGATCTTTTCTTGTGCTCCAGCGCTTATCGCTGAATAATAAATCTGTTCATGAATTCGATTTTCAAATCGGATTCCAAGTCCATTAGGAAATAACCGGTGCGCATCTGAATAGATCACTTTACTCTGATAATTATTCCTACTGCTTATCCGGACACTATAAAAATAATCCTTATTTTTATCTTGTGTTATTTTCTTTAATTCAGCTATTGAGCTTGGATCCAATGTTTCATCCGCATCCATCCATAAAATCCAATCTCCATCGGCGTATTTGATTGATTCATTTCGGGCTTCTGCAAAACTGTCACTCCATTGAAATTGATGAACATCCGCCCCTAAATTTTTTGCAATCTGAATGGTTTTGTCTTTTGACCCGGTATCAACGATTACCATTTGGTCTACAATATTTTTAACACTGTTAAGACAAAATTTAAGAGAATTTTCTTCATCTCTGACGATCATACAAAGAGAAATGGTTGATTTCATGATAGTAAACTTAGTAAAGCTGCGGCCTCATCAATTTTACCCAATTTTGCATGTATACCAGCCAGGGATTTGATGGTAAAAGTATTTCTATGTTCATGATCAAATAAATTCTGAAAAACAGAGTAAGCTCCCTCGTAATCATTTTTCATTAGGTGTAGAAAACCAGAAATTTCATTCAATATTTTCCAGTGAGGTTCAGAATGTCCAATACTAACAATATTTTGAATAAATTTTTCCCTTTCGAGATCATCCCATTCATAGAAGATTTGACTCATTTCACCGTATCCCTCACAGGATATCCACAGATTAACCATCAATCTCAAAGACTTTTCTTGGTTTAAATTGAACATAATTATTTTTATAAAAAAACCGTTAATATGATTTTTTGTAAAAACAGTGTCAAGTGCATTTTCCGATTTGAAACTCCTGATATCATTTAATCTTTCACACAAGTCTTCTAAATAGTCAACTGCTTTTTGATATCGTTTCTGAGCAAATTCAATTTTTGCAAACTGATAGAAGGCTACCAATTGATTGGGAGCTGTCTCAAGTGATTTTTTAACCTTATCTTTTGCAAGAAATAGATCATTTTTTGAAAAATAGATATCCGCAAGTGTTGTATATGCACTTGCAATTAATTTTGGTTCATTGGAATTCATATTTAAAAACTTCTCTATATAATGTATCGCTTTTTCTTGAGTATTTGTATCACCAGAATAATGTTGTCCCAATAAGAAATGTGGAAAAAAATCATACGGATTATCTTTAATCATCCTCTGCAGTAGTGGAAGATTTCTTTTACGTTTTTTTCCCTGATCATATTGGTCTTCATCATAGCCAAAATGATCAATAACAATATTTGAATTAATAATCACAGCCTTCATCTCTTTCAAACTGTAAGAAACCTGTTCGTGAACGACATTCTTAAAATGGATACCAAAGTGATTGGAAAATAATCTATAGGCAGTACCATAACTCTCATTTTTTGATGATAGATTTCTAATGTTAATATTAACTCCCATTGGATGTTGAGTTAATTTTATAATTGAACTCAACTCTTCCTTTGACCTGTAATCAAATTGTTCGTCGGCATCCATCCATAAAATCCACTTTCCCTTAGCAAATTTTATAGATTCATTCCGTGCGGCAGAAAAGTCATCGCACCACTTAAAATGGTATATATCTGCACCGAACCTTTTTGCAATCTGAATCGTATTGTCTGTCGAGCCTGTATCGAGGATAATCATTTCATCGACAATATCCTGAACACTTTCAAGACAGGAAGATAGATTTTTCTCTTCATTCCGTACGATCATGCATAAAGATAAAATAGGATTATTAATGTATAAATTCATTTCGTTTACAAAAAAGTTGATTCTTTGATTTTGTCGATGAAAAAATTAAAAATAAAAAATATAGATTATAGCAGATTATTATTTATATTTTTCCTCTATCCATTAAATATATATTATTAACTCTGTCTAATTTAATTTTCCTCAAATTCTTAATTTAACTACAATAAGAAGGTGAACAAGAAAACCATAAATATTACCGTAACTGCACTAAAATATATGAACGAATTTTCTTGCATTGGTTCTGACTGTGAATTGACTTGTTGTGCAGGGTGGAATATTCATATTGATAAACCAAGTTACCGTAGAATAAAATCACATTTAATGCGGACTCCAGGAGGGAAATCACAACTAAAACAAAATATTAAGAGATATAAAAAAGGTGAACATGAAGGTTTTAATAGGTTCGGACATATTAAACTTAAAGAGGATCAATCATGCTCGTTTTTAGCAAAAGATGGTTTTTGCAACCTTCAAAGAGATTTTGGAGAGAAAACTCTTCCAGGAACCTGTTCCACATTTCCAAGACGAATTACTTTACATGAAACTAATTTTGAGCTCAGTGGAGATTTTGGTTGTCCCGAAATAGTCAGAAAGAGTCTTTTAACAGATCATTCTATGAATAGAGTAGAATATAAGGATAATATTAAAAAGACACTATTACATGTACCTATCGAGAATGGTAACTCGCTATATCTTCAATATTATAAACAATTTCGAGAAATTATGATCGATACATTAGAATCAAAATTTCAACCAACTTTCAGACAGAAAATGTTTGCATTGATATTTATTGCTAAAAAGATTTATCCACACTTTAATAAACAAAATCAAAATACAAACCTGGAACCTATTGAAGAAGGGCTTTCGCTCATAAAAAATAATGAGTTTTTAAATCTTATGACGGAAACATATGAGAAAATTCCCATGGAAAATAATGCTGCATTAATTCTGATTAATGAAATTATTCTCTCGAAAGCCCTTGGTGGTAAAAATCGTTTACAATATAATTCGTTGGTTGAATCTTCAATTAAATCATATTTAAATGATATAAAAGATTATTCAGTTTCTAAATCAGAAACCCACAATATTTTTCAAATTCCAGTTAGATTTAGTGAACCTTTTTTTGATGCTTACAAAAGTAGAAAAAGTGAATTCGAGAAATTATTTTCAAATAGAATGGATGTATATATGGAGCGATATCTGGTAAATTTACTCTTTCAAGATCCATACATTCATTTTGATGATTTGATGCTTTATTTTAGACACATCTTGCTGAAAGCAGCAATTATCAGGTTCCTGATTATAGGTCATCCTAGTATTATTCATTTAATCACTCAGACAAAACAGGAAGAAAAATCAATGCAAGAATTAGATGCTATTGCAGTGGAAATATTCAGTGTTTGCGAACGAATCTATCGAAACACACCCATGATATCAAAAGTTAGTCAAGCGCTTGGTTTGCATGATTTTGATTCCCTTGCACACCTGACCATGTTAATTCATTTATAAACTTCTCGATAAGTCCTCTTATAAATCCGGTTGAAACAATATCCGAGACAACCTCAAAACCTATTTAGGCATTATTATCAGTTATTGTATATAATATAGAATCACAGTAATTAATTATTCTGTGTAATCTTCAGATTTGAGTAAACCGCTTTGGTTAACTGCTTGTTATCATGACTTAAAGTTGCCAAACCAAGGAGTATCCTTTCATTAAATCCGGGAATCGTGACTGACCCCGACTCTGCCCATCGATCATTTACATATACCATCCCGGTGAGAGTGTTTTCTTTTCTATCCAATCTTAATTTAGCACCTGGTATAGAGAGAACCAGTCCTGATATTGCAGACATGGTTTCGCCATCACTACTCCTGTATCCAAATTCGGTGTTACCATATGGAAAAACATTGACCAGTGCATGGGATGAATGACCAGCAAGACTGTTTCTGACCATGAGTCCTGCCTTAGCATAAGAATGAGTGTTCAGAAGATCATTAACGGAAACGGTGCATGAAAAATCGCCTTCTATCTCTGTGTACACGAACCTGAACTGATCACTTGCTGTCCAGATATCGTCACCTCCTCCATAAATGGTCCATGTATCCTTATTTATCTTTTGCCCTCCTGAGAGTGACCCACCAATGTCCATAGCTGACCATGTCACAGGGAGAGGATCATTGACATCCACAGATTTAATGGGTGGTGGCAAAGGTGGGAGATCTGCCAGTGAAAGCGTTTTCTCATTTGTTGTCAACCAGAAACGCAAATTTTCATCAACTGCAATCTCCATCGATGATAGTCTCCTGAACCAGGACTCAATTTCATTCAGGCTATCGTTGTTCAGGTCCAATACTAAAAGCGAATCCTTATTTGTCACCATTCCCCAATTCATTTCCTTAATACCACCCTGTTTGGTGAGAACCTTGTATGACCACATAGTCGCAGGCCATCCATATTCTTCATACACATCATAATAACGCCTCATCATTTCACCGCCTCCTGCTTTTTTAGCTACCACATTGAATTCCCCAATAAGAAGAGGAATCTTGAGCCTCTCCATCTTTTTATGCCAATCTTGCAATCCATTACTTAAGAATCCTGAGTGAATCTGTGGAACAGGCGCACCCCATCCAAAAAATCCAGGGTAGAAATGGGCTGTGTAAATGTAATTAGTAAAATCAGGTTCAATGTCTTCAAAGTAAAAATCGATCCCACTGTAATGACCAGGAAAAATGATGATATGTTCATCTCCAAGACTTCGTATCTCCTTGAAAAGGCGAAATATTAAATCACGAAGTTCTTCTTCAGTTCCTCCCCAGGGTTCATTCAAAAGGTCATACGCTGCAATAGTAGGATTGTTTATATAATGTTTTGATATTTCCTTCCACAGCCAGGCTGTCTGGTCCTGATATTCCTTGTCCTTCCATAAACGGTTATAATTACTTCTTCCTGTGTGATCCATGCCGCTTTGCCTTCCGGGAGCTCCGTGAAGATCAAGGATAACAGATAGTTCATTTTTTTCTGCCCACTGTACTGCCCTGTCTAGCCAGACCCATGCATTTTTCCTGAGAGAATAGGGTTTGTCCTTATCCATCAAAATATTGTACTGAAACGGCAACCGTACAGTATTCATTCCGAATGACCGTACTGTTTTGTAATCTTCTTCAGTGATCCAGTTTTCTCTGTAGAGTTCCATCAGCTTATGTTTTTTATCATTCCCAAAGCGCTCCTCAAGAACAGATTCAAATGTGTATTGGTCGTGATGTTTATCGGTGACCTGATCCAGCATCCACATCTCTAGAACCAGCCAGTTTCCGAGATTACATCCTTTAAGTGCCGTAACATTCCCTTCCGGTGAAATGATCCTGCCATCCTGCACCGAGAACAACTGTTTAGAAAATTGCCTATTTACATGGTTATCCCTAACAGAACTACAACGCATTCCAGTCAAGAGAATAATGGATAGAATAGATAAATATTTAATAGTATTTGAAATTTTCAAGAATTTGGACCTTTATTTATTTTGATTTAATAACCACTCATATATATCATTATTATCATAAGTCTCTGTCCACGAATCATGGCCTACATTCTCATATATGGTTATCTTTACATTATCATTAATAGATTTCAGCACATCATATATCTTCGTCGAATTTTCAACGGGAACGACTGTGTCTGCATCACCATGGAATAACCAAACTGGCATATTCTTTAATCTACCTATCTTATTCAAGTCTCCGCCACCACATATCGGAATTATTCCAGAAAATAGATCTGGTCTTTCCATCGCAATCGCCAGGGAACCATATCCACCCATACTTAAACCAGTTGCATAGATACGAGAGTCATCTACGTTGTATTGGGTTTTTGTTTTTTCAATTAACGATATTAATGCTTTTACAAAAACTATATCTGACCACCAACGGTCAAATGGACATTGAGGAGCAATGGTGATAAATGAAAAATCTTTCCCCATATTAATCAGTTTTGGGATACCATGTTTCTCAACAAGATCAATATCTTCACCACGTTCCCCCGCCCCATGGAGAAAAAGGACTAAAGGATATGCCTTTTTCGAATAACTATAGTCACTCGGAAGATATAATAAATAATTCAGTTCCACTTCTATCATTACATCAGTTACAAATGTTTTAATATTTCTTTCATTATTACTATTTGGATACAATGCCGATAAAACTGCTACTATAAAAAAAATGAATTTAAAAAATTGCATTATAATTCTTTTATATCACTTTTAAGTATGTTGAAAGGCAGAAATCATAGTATAAAATATTATCTTAATATTTATATAATTATCCAATAATTAAAATAACAGTTCCGATGTTGGACAAGCCAATCTTATCCTACGAACATTACCAGTTCTTTTAAAAACATGTCTACTAAGACTTTTGCTGATTTTTCTACCTTTGAAATTTTCATTTGAGCCATCATTCAATTGAATTTCAATTTGCCATTCTTTATCAACTAAATCATATATAATAGGTACCTGACAATAAGTAAAAGCAAGCTGGTCTTTCCCCACAGTCATATTTTTCTTTTTTTTATATATATTAATAAAACTAAAATTCTTTTCCTCAATCAGAAACTCAGATCTTCTCAATAATTTCGGATTAAATTCCAGTTGCCCATTTTCAATAAAACAGCCCAATTCTCCCATTCTTGTAATAATTTCTTCTTTTACTTGTCCCGTCATTCCCGGTTGCTGCGCCCCTGCATTCTTTGGAGTGTGAGAGTAGGGGTCAAAAGGAAACGCGCCATACTGATGTGGAGTTTTTGTTGAACTCAATCCTGATCTGATCTTATAGTATAACCTACCTATTGTTTTAAGAGTTTTTGTGTCCTCCATTTTAGATACACCCTTAAAAAATACTTCCTGCACCGCCAGTAATAATTTCGATACCATGTGCCAATAAATTGAACCAATACCCTCATAAGCAAACATAGTCCCTGACCTTCCGGTAAAGGATCGGTGCTCAAAAACAATTTCAAATATTTCAAGGATTTTTTCTGTTTGTTTTTCCATATTAATATTGTGAAGGTCATCTTTCTCAAGTTTTTCCAGTGCTTCATAAAGGTCAAATGAATTTTTAAGATCTGGGTTAAAACGATATTGACCTTTTATATCTTTATCAATGATATCTGTATTTTCCTCTGCTAACATTTTTGAAAGCAGTTTATTCTGCTTAACTAAGCTAGTGGGAATTATATTTTTCTCCATGAAAGATATAACATCATTTTCTGGATAGAGCATAAAGCTGTCTTGATCTAAACGAAACATTTTACTTTTAAATAGAACACCTAATAAATCTATTGATTCATCTGAGTTCAAGACACCGGAGCTTAAAGCTGCCACCTGACCTTCCAGCATTGGATAGAGATTATCAATAAACGCAGTTGAGTGTTTTCTCTCTGTTCGAATGATGTTATAGGCATGAAACAAATTGTTTTTTTTGTTAGAACGTATTGTTTCATCCAACCATTTCATTGTCAAATCAAGAAAAACACCAACTTTCTGTATTTTAACCTTTTGTTTCCCTGAAAATCCGTTTCTATATATTTTCTCTCTGTAATCAGAAAAAGCCGATCCCAACTGACAAATTATTTTCATTCTAATTTCAGGATCTTTTGTATCATGATAAGATCTTAGAGTATCACTCTCTAAAATTGAGGTAATACATTTTAACCAATCAGAAACCTCGATAGAGATGTATAATGTGTTCACCTCAATGCTCAATAAAAGTTCCCTGAAAAATATTATATAGCGTCTTAGGTAGCACAGTGTAACCATTGAGAGTCCGTTACCAACAAGAGCATTATTTGCATCATTCCATTCGGGCCTTTGCGTATTCATCCATATTCCACCCTCTGGGATAAAATTAGACATCTTGGACAGAACAAGAACCAAAAGTTTTTCACACATATTTACATGATATATTCCTTGATTCGAATCAAAGATCAACTTTCCATCCGTTCCAATTTTGTGTACCATTTGGTCGACCTTTGAATTCAGTTCAGAATCAAAATCAATGGTTTGTTTAGGGTTATCCAAGATACTCTTAAAATCTTTTATTCTGTATGGAATATTAGTATAACTGAATATTTCCATGCCTAAATACTTGGGAATGATTGAATTATCATACCTGTGAAGATGTTCCATCAATTTCAAAAGATATATGATCTGATGGTCATTCCAATAACCTATATAGCTCCATGGATCGTTTTGATCTATGACCTCCCACTCAATCCCTCTTTCAGTTATCCTGTATGGATTATATCCATCAGCGGTACAGGCATTTAGAAATTTGCATACCATTGAAATAAATGTTTCGGGATAGCTGTGCGCCAATGCCTCCCAGTTCTGAAAAATATCTCTCCAATTTCCTTCATAGCAGAATAATTGCACACCTGATTTATCTTTAACCTGTATGTTAAAATAATTCCAAGGCCTGCTTGGGTCTCCATGCCTTCTACCAAATGTTAAAGGCAAATATTCGTGACATAGTCGTATGAATGAACTATTTTTTGTCTTTAGAGCTAATTTTAATAATCCAGTAATTTCGATTGACTCTGGAAATGATGACAACTTATTACTGAATTCTTCTGCAATTTCTTTATTTCTAATATTTAAGAAATGAAAAAAATTATTTTTTTCTACTATGTAGTTATCAACAAAAACTCCCCCTCTCATTATGTTAAAGAGGACGTTTGATGTGTGATGGAGATCCTCCATCTCATTATTGCTAACCTGAAATCCGTCTGCACTACCTATATTTATTCTTAATTCTTCTGTTCCTTTACGAATACTATTATTAATCTCATCTTCTAAATCATCTGTATTCTGAATCATTCTTTCCAAGAATGCAATACCAGCTTGAGTTTTATTCACATCAGCTAATATATCCCAAGATAGTTCACCAGAACGTGGTAGAGATTCAGTCATATTTATAAGAAAAGAGCCTGATTTTCCAGTTAACCTATGTTGTTCTATAAAATTTCCCTCTCTCTTAAATGTTTTTAGCATTTCATTTGAAATTGAAATTAAATACGGAGTTTGGGTTGAGCACCAAACCACATTAGTTCTCAAGGATTCGCCTGGCTCCGGGCGGTCCAATAAAAGTGCGTTTAAAGAAAAAAGAGCACAGTTAGTATCAGGAAAATATTCAGAAATTTTATAGGCATTAGCAAGATTGCTCATAGTCTGTTGTGTATGGAGCGCTATTCCTGAGGGCATTACATTTTGTAAACCGTCAACTAAATTAATATCAATACTATGGTCATTATTGTTTATTAATGTTGCACGTCGGATAAACCCGAATTTCCTGCTATTGAACCACTGATAGCGAAAAACAAGCCCCACACATAAATTAATCTCCTCAAAGACCACCGAATTACCAATGGCTCCTTTATATAGATTTCGCTCAATCTGATATTCCGATGCCCACAATGAAAATGGTTCCCAATCTTTGAGAGTCTTCCCATTGGCCTCTTTCAGCTTTATAACGGTAATGGGACCGGTGAAATGTCCATTTACATGAAGTAAATCATCTGTCACATATGGGAATAAGGCATTCTCAGAATGTTTTCGTCCAGCTGTTAAACAACCGGTGCTGGATACATACATCCAGTGATCATCACTGCTTACAATGCTCATGAGGAATGGATCAAGCCTGCCAGCGTTCCTGATCATAACCATTTCCTCACCGGAAATACTTATAAACATTTTTAGGTAAGGGACATTTAGTTTGAATTCAAAACAATTGTGAAAATTGAGTGGGGAGATATCCGGAGTGGAAAAGATTCATCACTCAATTCCAACGTAAAATCAATTGAATCATCGTTCTCGTTCATAATAACAGCTGTTAAAGACCCTGAGCTATCTAGAGCAGCAAGCGCAAGTAGGGAGCTTGAGTCCACATCACACTGGATAATATGGTCACCACGTTTTATGAACCGTGAAAAATGTCCTAGGTAATAGTAAGAACTTTGGTAAAGGATTTTATTATTCTTCGTATCAACAATAATAGGTGCACTGCAGTAATTACCTACATGATTGGGTCCACCCTTTTCATTTAAAAGCAGATTCCAGTCTATCCATGCGACAGTCCATCGGTTCATATCGTTTATAACTGATCTAGCATATCTTTCTCCCAGATCCCAAGAGCCAACATGGGTACCTCCTTCTTGTGTCCCCTCCGTAAAAATTAAATGTTTATCAGGAAATTCATCGTGAACTTTCTGAACATTGTCAAAGTGATCACCGTTATACCAGTGGAACCCAGTTCCCCAAACATATTTTGATGCTTCTGGGTCACTTAATACAGATCTCGCCCGTTCCACCATAATATCCCTGTTGTGATCCCAGATAACAATTTTCTTATCTTGGAGATGATTATTGGTGAAAGTCGGACCCAGAAAATCTCTCACAAATATCTTTTCCTCTTTGCCTGAATAAAGACAAGAATCCCAAACCTGTTTTGCAGCAGGTTCATTCTGAACTGAAACACCCCAAATAGGTATCCCTTCGTCTTCATAAGCTCTGATATACTTGCAGAAATAATGTGCCCATGAATCCCGATATTCATCCTTTAATTTTCCACCATTATTCATTTCTCCATTGGTCTTCATCCAATCAGGAGGGCTCCAGGGTGAAGCAAGAACATTCAGTGGAATAGTTGACTCTCTTAGTGCATCTTTGATGAAAGGTATGAGCATCGTTTTATCATGTTCAATGGAAAAATTATTCAATTGAGAATCCCCGTTTGTTTCACAATAAGCATAATTATCCAAGGAAAAATCACAGCTATTTATGTGAGTCCTGCAGAACGAATATCCATGTCCTTTCTCAAAATTAAAATAGGCTTTAATGATCTCCTCCTTTTTCTCCTGCGTACATTGCTGATAAACACTGGCAGATGCCTCTGTAAATGCACCGCCAAACCCGAGGACTTCCTGCTTAACCTTCTCTCTATATATTCTAACTGATGCACTCTCTTTACTGATTAATTTAGGCTGCAGTTCTTTATAATCCACAGGTGCGATTTTTTCTCCAGAGAGTTTGGACGTCACAAAGACGGAGAGCTCTCTGGTATCTTGATTATTCATCATTTCCATTTTGCTCTATGAAATTTTTGTACCAGTAGTAGCTTTCTTTCGGAATTCTGTCTAATGTATTAAAGTCAACCCAGACAAGCCCAAATCTTTGGCTGAAACCTTCAGCCCACTCAAAATTATCCATGAGTGACCATGCGAAATACCCTTTGCAGGATATTCCATCTTTTACTGCCCTTTGAAGTTCTTGAATGTGAATTTTGTGAAAATGTATTCGTTTCTCATCATTTATTTTGCCGCTACTATCCGGAGCACAACTATAAGAGCATCCGTTTTCAGTGATATAGATATTTCCGACCTTGTAATCTGATTTGACCCTCATCAGGAGGTCATACAAACTTTCTGGATGTATTTCCCACCCATACTCAGTTTTTTCTCCCTGTATTATTTCAACAGGGAGGTTATCTTCCTCTGATATCTTACTGTTCCGAATAATACCCCTGCTATAATAATTAATTCCTAAAAAATCTGTGTTTGTGCTGATTAGTTCCAGGTCACCATCTTGAATGATCTCCAAGTCTTGTGGATTTAACAACCCTTCCTCTATGAAACCATCCATAATATCTTCAGGATATTGTTTTTTGTAGAGCGGGTCTAAAAAAAGCCGATTAAATCTTCCGTCATATTTATGACAGGCTTCTTTATCATGCACGCTGGACGAAGCAGGTATAGAGTGATTTAGATTTAAACTAATACCTATATGACTATCTTTTGAATTACTTCTTATGACAGGAATTGCCATCCCATGAGAAAGAAGAAGATGGTGGACTGTGGCAAAGCTTTTGGACCATGAGTCTTTAATTCCCGGAGGGAACTGTCCATTAATATAGCCAAGATAACTGACACACCATGGCTCGTTATGGGTTATCCAGTGTTTGACACGATCTCCAAGATAACGACTGATCATATCAACATACTGAACAAATGCATCGGTTATATCGCGTACTGTCCAACCACCTTTGTCTTCAAGCTCCTGGGGCAGGTCCCAGTGAAACAAAGTTATAAATGGTATGATATCCTTTTCAAGTAAGTTGTCAACCAATCGATCATAAAAATCAAGTCCCTTCTTGTTCGGCATTTTATCAAATCCGGTAGGGTTTATCCTGGGCCACGAAACCGAGAGTCGATATGCCTGAACTCCTAAATCATTCAATATTTCAATGTCATTTTTCCACAAGTGATAGTGATCACAAGTTATATCTCCATTTTCGTTATTTTTTATCCTACCGTGTTCATGACTGAAAGTATCCCAAACTGAAAGACCCTTACCATCTTCAAATGCAGCACCCTCTATTTGGTAGCTGGAGGTAGCAACTCCCCACATGAAATCGTCAGGAAATATTTTCTTCATTTTCACTTACAATCTGATATTTTTGATGAAAGCCATCCTGGTGAAGCGGCCGCAATTAACTGTTTTGTATACATATGCTGGGGTGCTTGAATCAATGCCTCAGAGTAGCCATGCTCAACCTGGGACCCCTTCTGTAGAACAATGATCCTATCGGCAAGATAACGAGCGGATGCAAGATCGTGGGTGATGAATAAAATGGCCACATTCTTCTTTATTCGCAAATTGGCTAAGATCTTCAGGATGTCCAAACGAATAGATACATCCAGCATGGAAGTAGGCTCATCTGCCACAATTATCTCTGGTTGCAAGCTCAGGACTCTTGCAATAGCAACACGCTGACGCTCACCGCCAGACATCTCATGGGGAAATTTGTCTGCAAACAGAGCGCCAGGAGATAATTCTACACTTTCCAAGATATCAATAATATATTTATACAGATCTGATTTGGGAACCAGTCGATGCCGAATAAGAGGACGAGCCAGATGATGGAATACCGTGTGCACAGAATTTAGTGAACCAAATGGGTCCTGAAAAATCATTTGTACTTTTTGTCGGTATTCCAATGAGGCGGTTGTGCGCTCTGATTTGAGTATATTTACACCATCAAGCCTTATGGCACCCGATGTGGGTGGTATCAATCTGGCAATTAATCGTGCAATTGTACTTTTACCGCTTCCTGATTCACCAACCAGCCCTACAATCTCCCCGGGGAATACCTCGAAAGAGACATCTTTCACTGCATGCAATAATTTAGGGCGCAGGAAACCTGATAATACAAAATCCTTATTTAGGCTCTGAACTTCAAGCAGTGGTTTCTCTCCAAAATTTAGACTTTTCGGTTGGGGCAATAGATCTTTTTTTCGTTTTCCTCCTGCGGAAGGGAGTGCGCCAATCAATTTTTTTGTATAAGCATGTTGTCCACCGGAACCTATCTGTGCAACATCTCCTGTCTCAATTACTTGTCCGTTCAGCATTACAGCCAAACGATCTGCAAACTCAAGTAGCAGATTCAGGTCATGGGTAATGAACAAAATTGTAAAACCCAATTTTTTTCGGAGTTCAAGTACCTTGAACAGGATATCACGTTCAACGATAACATCTAATGCCGTTGTAGGTTCATCCATAATAATAACTGGCGGCATCAGCGCCAGAGCAATAGCAAGGACGACCCTCTGCCGCATCCCACCAGATAATTCATGTGGAAAGCTATCCAGACGATCATAACTGATATCAACCAGATCAAACAATTCCCGAATTCTCTTATCGGCCTGGTCTTTTGAAAGTCCTCTGTGTGTATAGAGAACATCTGAAATCTGTTTATGGATAGATAGCACCGGATTCAGCGCATTCAGTGCGCTCTGCATGACAATGGAGATTTCCTGCCATCTAAATTGCAACACCTCCCTATGAGACATAGACAGAATATCCTTCCCACTAAGTAATATTTCTCCGCCTGTTATGATTGCAGGAGGAGTAAGTGTACGGAGAATCGCCTGCACTACAGTACTCTTACCACTGCCAGATTCTCCCACCAGTCCAAATATCTCTCCCCTTTGGATATCGAATGAGACATCTCTCACAGCGTGGACAGGTGCTCCTGATGTAATATAATTCACATTCAGATTTCGTATCGATAAAGGAATATTAGTCATTATTCCTTACCACAGGTGTTATACCATTATTTAATCTACTTTTCGGCAAATGCTTTCGCCATTTGCGTTCGGAGATGAGTCTTGGGTTTGTTACTTCATCAATTCCAAAATTGACCAATGTAAGTCCAAAACTTACTAGTGCAATACTCAATCCAGTGGGTACAAATGTCCACCAGGAACCCGTAAGAAGAGCAAGATCATTGCTGGCCCAATATAAATTTGTTCCCCAAGTGATTGCGCTCACATCACCCAATCCCAGAAATTCTAATCCAACCTGAGCACCAATTGCATAAATAGAAGCGCCAATAAAAGATGAAGCCAAAAGAGAAAGCATACGTGGCATGATCTCTATCAAAATGATGCGAATATTTCGTTCACCACTCACGATGGCAGCAGATACAAAATCTCTTCCCCTATATGACATCATTTGAGAACGAATAACTCTCGCATTCCATGCCCAACCAGTGAGAACAAGAACTCCTATTAGTGTGAGAGGACCGGGTGGCAACCAGCTGGCCAAGATAACCATCAGTGGCAACCCTGGCATCACCAAGAATACATTGATCAACATGGATAAAATATCATCGACTCTTCCACCATAATAGCCAGAAATTCCACCAATTAATGCGCCAATCAAAATAACAAAAAATCCTGTACAGAATCCAATTAACAACGTTTGTCTTGCACCGGAAATCGTCTGCGCAAGTACATCCTGCCCCTGCCCTGTTGTTCCGAACCAGTGATCAAAAGACGGAGGCGAAATGGGAGTTCCGAGAAAAGCAGTTGGGTCATAAGTAAAATAAGGACCGATGAGCGCTATCGCAACAAACAGAATGACCAGCAGACTTCCTGTTAGTGCTTTCCGGTTCCCCAGGATTCCCTTTACCCACCTGACGAGTACACTGTCATTGAATCGTGTTGCCATTCAATTATCTCCTGGTTCTCGGGTCAAGGAATAGAATAGCAATATCCACAAGCCAGTTAGCCCCAAGAACAGCCAAAGTGATTGTCATGAACAACCCCTGCATCAGTGGGAAGTCCTGGGCACGCACAGCCTCCAACAGCAAATATCCCTGACCGGGATATGAGAAAATGATTTCCGTTAGCAAGGCTCCACTCAAGATAAAACCAAGAGCCATACCGAATCCTGTAAAATTAGGCAATATGGCATTACGAGCAGCGTATTTAACCATGATTTTACGTGATGAGAGTCCTTTTGCATATGCGAATGAGATATAATCTGCACCGAGAGTGGTTATCATTGTATTTCGCATGGATAACATCCATCCACCAATACTGACAAGGATCATTGTTAATGCAGGTAAAAAGGCATGATATAGTGCGTCCATAATAAATGCTAGATTGAAGCCGGGAGTGACCATATCCCCGTATGCATGTCTTATTGGAAACCAGCCCAGGCCAAACCCGAAAACAAAGAGAAATACCATGGCAAGCCAAAAATAGGGAAACGCACCAAAGAAAGCCAAAGCAGGTGGAAGAAATGAATCCAGTTTTCCACCTCTTTTCCAGGCTATGATGGTTCCCAATAGTGTTCCTATCGCAAAAGAAATTACTAGAGATAGACCAGCAAGAAAAATGGTCCAAAGTAAAGCCGTAGAGATAATCGAACCCACAGGCTGTGGAAAGTATGCGATAGATATACCTAACTCACCCTGTAGTAAATGTTTCAAGTAAGTTAAATATTGTTCTATTAGCGGTCCATCGGTCAATCCGAAGACCTCTCGCAATGCATCCATGGCCTCCGGTTTAAGCTTACCGCGAAATCGAGCAAAAATAATTGATGCAGGATCTCCTGGCATCAAACGTGGGATAAAGAAATTGAGTGTCAGTGCAGCCCAAGCTGCAATAGTATAAAACCCCAATCGTCGGAGCAGATATTTTATTGAATTCGTCATCTGGGTATGACATTAACCATTACAAGCAAATTTTCCGGCGGATAATTTGGCGAAAGCTGGCCATAAGGATTGTTTTCGTTCGGGAAATTAGTGAATCGTTTTGAGTTATACTGGCCCCATGATGGCTCTGCAAACAGGGGAATCGCAGGTGCATACTCTACAAAAAGTTCTTCAAGACGAGTGACAATGGATCGAATCTTGGATTCATTGGATGTTCGTTCGAAAGCACGGCACAACGAATCTGCTTCCGGAATGCTGAAACGATGCCAATTGGCTTCAGCTATTTCCCCAACAGGTTTTAGATATTCAGAGGATAGGAGTCCTCTATATAGAGGAACTGGTGTCGGTCCCTTTTCTGTCCAAGCAATGGTCATGTCAAATTCTCCTTTTTGCACTCGACTGAACCATGCAGCAAAATCATTAGTTTTTACTCGTGCTTTAATGCCAACCGTCTCAAGATTTTTTGAAATCACCTGGGCAGCACGAATCCAATCGCTCCACCCTGAAACAATACTGATCTCAAAGGACATTGCATTACCATCAGCTAGTCTTCGAAACCCATCCTCATCCCTTGAATAACCTGCCTCATCCAGTATCCTATTGGCACGCTCTATATCATGTGCTACCCAATCACCTTTTTCAGTGGCCAATTTTGTTCGCCAGGAAGCTAAACCATCAGCAAGCGCTGTAGGATGAGCTGGAATCGTATAATCATACATAGCTACCTTAATGATTAAATCTCTATTAATCGCTAGGCTAACTGCTTTTCGGACGTTAACCTCGTTAAATGGAGCCTTTTCTGTATTGGTATAGAAAAAAATTGTACCACCGGTACGTGGAAACCAATAATGATGATGCTCAGGATCTTTGCTGACATATACACGATCTATGGCTGGTATAAAGTTACCTCCCCAATCAATCTCTCCATTAATCAGTGCAATGGTGGCCTGTTCATTGGTTGGAAAAGCGGGGAATTTTAATCTTTTTACGGCTGGTTTATCTTTCTGCCAGTAAAAGGGATTGGCCCCCAATTCCCAGACTTGATGATCAAATCGGATAATCTCTGTGAAGGGCCCTGTTCCAACTGGATGTGGATTGGTAAACTTCACTGGATCTTCAATATTTTCCCAAATGGTTTTAGGTATGATGGGCTGACCCGAAATAGCATCAAGACCGGGAACATAAATTCGTGAGAATATGAAACGAACTATATGATCGTTCAATTCCTCAACAGACTTGATATATTTCCATATTCCCCGAGTATCTAGCCCACTGTATTCTTTTTTTATTTGAAATGTAAATGCAACATCTTGCGCTGAAAACGGCGTACCATCTGACCATAAAACATTTTCCCGAATATTGATATCCAGTACAAAATTTCCATCTCTCCATTCATAGCCTGTCGCCAGCCATGGTATATACTCTCCCTTGATTGAATTAAATATGAAGAGTGGCTCATAAATACCGGCAACCGTGGGCCATCGAGAAGTCCCACCAGGGATCAATGGATTGAAATTTCGAACCCAGGAAGACACCTGTTCCTGAGAAATCGTAAGTGCAGGAGGCCCTGACTCTTTTGATTTAGATGAACAGCTGGTAATGACAACAATCAGACCGCATAGTAGAAACATATAAATTGGATATCTGATAAATCTTATTATCTTAAAAAGCATATTGATAAGTGTCTGATAATTATTTCTGATATACACGAATATACTCAATTTCCATTTTAGCTGGTAGAGCATTATCATCAACACCCTCAGTACCGCCCCACCAGCCACCGATTGCTATGTTGAACAATAAGTGATACCTTTGATCAAAAGGCCAACCTTTCCATGATCGATTCCCTTTTACATAACTGAAGATACTATCATTATTTACCAAGACACTTATTTCATTTTCATCCCACTCTAAAACATAATTATTGAATTCATTGCAAACATTTGGAATATTAACTGAACCCTGTTGATCTGTTCCATATAGGTCCCCTGCATGCGAAAAAGTATGCACTGAGCCAACAATATTCCCTTCATTAAAACCCACATGCTCTAAAATATCAATTTCTCCGCTGTACGGCCAATTACCATAAATCCAATCGGTAGGGAGAGCCCATAGTGCGCTCCAGGTACCTCGACCTTTTGGGAGTTTCGCTTTTATTTCAAATCGACCATATTTCCAACTATTTTTCGTTTTAATTCTAGCAGAAGTATATTTGGAGCCTTGAAATGATTCTCGCCTTGCTTCTATGATTAGTTTCCCATTATGGATCCTTATATTATTGGGAATGTCTGTATAGTATTGGAGTTCATTGTTTCCCCAACCACCTCCTGTCACCCAATTTAATTCTCTGTCTGTACGCATAAATGGTTTGCTATTTTTTGAAGATTGCAGCAATTTATTCGAGAAATATGTCCCTTCTAATCCAGGATCTCCAGCTCTGGTGATCAGATTTTTACTTGAAATAAGACATTTTGAAAAAAAATCACTTTCCCATCCAAAAATCATCGTTTCGCCACCACTCTCTTCAAAGTATTCGATTCGAATTGGATATTCTTGATCCTCACGAAGGTTTAGTTTACAAGAAAATTCTGTTGCGGGTTGAGGTTGCCATTGATCAATAAGTAAAGTGTCATTCAGATAGAACCTGACACCATCATCTGAAACAATATAAATAATGTATTTTCCTGTGTTATCAACCTTTAACATTCCCTCCCATTGTACCGAAAAATTATCCTTGGGAAAACCTTCCGGTGAAAATTCAGGAGAACTGTTTCCAAAGGCCTCAAAAACCGGTGCTCCTGTCCCAATATCATGCTCCCACTCTTTATAGTTAACGGTGTCAGCCTCAAATTCGTCTTGCCAGACTAGGTTCCACCCGGACGACTGGGGACTACCATTTATAGGCTGGGCAAAAATATTAATCGTAAATATCCCAAAAAAGGATAAACAATAGTATCTACACATCATTTTTTTGATGAAGACAGTTAAGAAGTTGTTTTTTCTCCGGTGCTACTCTCTCTAGAAATTAGAGATACCGGAACCAATGAAATATGTTCCTCATCAGTATCATTATGTTCGATTTGTTTCAATATTTGTTTTAAGGCATACTTTCCCAATTTGAAGAAATCAGTAGAAACAGATGTGAGGTGTGGATCATATAATTTTGAAAAAGGAAGGTCATCATACCCTGAAATGGCAAAGTCAGTCGGAATATGTTTCCCATCGCGAATAGCTTCCCGCATAAACCCCAAGGCCATGACATCATTTGAACCAAAAATAGCAATATTTTCTATTTCTCTTGCATTGATATCATGATAGGCTTTAACACCAGAATCAAAGGAAAAGTCACCCTGATATTCCCATAAACATTCCATAGAATCTGTGTCATTTATATAGTTCATGAACCCATTTTTTCTCAATTTTGATTCCAACCTTATACTTTCCCCAACAATAATACCTGTTTTTTTGAACCCCAGTTCATGAAAATGTTTTGCAACCAGATAACCGCCCCTATAAGAATCAAAGGTCACTGTCTCCAAGATCGGATCGGTTATGGGCGCAAGAGAAATTAACGGATAGGAGTTTACAACTGATCTCAATTTTATATAATCATCTGAAGTAAGATAAGGGATAAAAATACATGCACCATCAAAATCCTCCAGAGTTCTGCTTAGATAGTTTACAGGATCTTTCTGTGTTTCGTCCATATTTACAAATCTGATATTAAATTTAGAGTCATTACTGGCTTCAATAAATCCACGGAACAGAGATGCATCAAACTCACCCAACCACATAGGTGTGATAATTGCAATGTCTAAGCTGTGTTTGACCTTATGTCGAAGAAATTTTACCCCAGGATAGCCCAATCTATAGGCACTGTCAATTATTTTTCGTTCTGTTTCAGGATTAAATGGCCCCTTACTGGCTAATACCCTTGAAACTGTTGCCAAGGATACCCCAACATCATCCGCAATATCTTTTAATGTAATCTTCACTTTAGAGGTATAGTTTAAAATCTTTGAATTAAATTGATTAAAATTTATTTAATTAATTGTAATTATTTTACATTTTATTTTTATTTTCTAATAGTGTTTTATTTGTTTTTATAATCGTATTATGTTATTAAGCTGATAAATAGCGTGCCGTCAAAACATTTTTTGATATACACTTGAAATTTAAAGTAACCATAATTTTTCTCTTTTTTACTGGGATGATATTTTCCCAAACCACCGGAAAAATATCCGGGTCAATAGTGAATACTGAGAACGGAGGTGCACTGCCAGGTGCAAATATTGAAGTTATAGGAACCGGTTCAGGTACATCCGCAGATGCAGAGGGACGTTATTTTATTATCAACCTTCCTCCGGGAGTTTATGATATAAAAGCAAGTATGATCGGGTACGACAATATTACCGTTAAAAATGTAAAAGTTTCTGTAAATAGGACATCCCTTATAGATATTAAAATGACTCAAGGTGTTTTGGAGGGACAATCAGTTACTGTTGTTGCGGACCAGGTTGATGTAAAAAAAGACCAGACCTCCACTGTCAAGAATATCTCTTCAGACGATATTGCGATCTTACCTGTTGAGAGTATTGGGCAAATCATTAACATGCAAGCTGGAATCGTTGCCGGAAGATTCAGAGGTGGGCGAGATACAGAGGTAACCTATCTTATCGATGGTATAAGTGTGGACGAAACTTTTAGCCGAAACTCAACATTGGTTGATATTGAGCCGAGCAGCATTGCCGACCTGGAAGTTATAACTGGAACATTTAATGCAGAGTATGGTAAGGCCATGAGTGGTGTGGTCAACCAGATCACCAAGGATGGTACAAATGAGTTTCAGGCATCCTTTTCATCAAACTATGGTAATTACTTAACACAGAATTCAGATATATTCCCGGGCATAGAGATCCCATCATTAAACCAGAACCTGGATTATAAGGTTCAGCTAAGTGGACCTATAATAAAGGATAAATTATCTTTTTTTATTAACTATAGACAGAAAGATAATAATAATCATTTAAATGGTTATCACTTATTTAATCCTTCTGACTCAAGCGATTTTTCAATGGACAGCTCCTATCAGTGGATCCTTGAGCATACAGGTTCACATGTGCCAGCAACGTATTGTTCCAACCAAAACGGAGTCGCCCTGTGGGACCCGCTCTATCTGCCTGATTCTCTGGTCATGATCCAGGACCAAGATACCTGCGAGACTTGGGGAGCTGAATTTCCATACCAAATCGGCACATGTACAGTTGTATACCGATCCTGCACTGATAATCTTGGTAATACATTCCCATCTGATGATGAATCCCAGTGTGATGGTATTTTTGGTTATGACTCTAACCAAATAGAAAACATACAAAAAATTACCTGTGAACAATATTTGCCATACTTTTATACAGAAATAGATCCACTCCCCGGATTTCTTCAGGTCAGCTTTGAAAGTTCAGAAAATTATAAGCTGAGAGGAACAAACGAGGGTTTTGTCCCTATGAACACCAGCACCAACAATTCATTCATGGGAAAGTTGAGCTTTCATCCGTCCAGTAAACTCAGAATGAACTTGATGTACACACAGAACAACAATGAATGGAGAGGTTACAGCCATTACCGTAAATATAATCCGTTTGGCAGGGCAAGCGGACGCACACGGTCAGGTTTTTATTCTTTTCAATTAAACTATATGATAAACAACTCAATGTTTTTCGATATAAAATTGTCAAACATAAAAAAAGTTTACAGCTCCTACCTTTTTGAAGATCCAACTGACAGACGATATATCAGTGATTCATATTCCAATTCAGAATCAGGATTTTCGCTTGGAGGTCAGGACAAGGGACACCTCACTAGGACAACCATTGATAATAACCTAAAATTTGATTACACTTGGCAGATCAATCAGCGGCACAGTATTAAAACCGGCATTGATTTCCTCAATCATGAAATTGAAAATATGGACTATACCATTCGGGACAGCACTGAATCAGATAATGTATATACCCCTTATATCTTCTCAAAAGATAGAGATGAATGCGATAACGAAGATGTGGACTGCAGAAGTCCTTATGCGGAACAATATATAGCCAAGCCCGTTGAGTTTTCAGGATATTTCCAAGACAAGATGGAATTTGATGATATGGTTATTAACCTTGGACTACGATATGATTATTTTGACCCCAAGCGGGATTACCCTTCAGACTATCAAAATCCAGCAGATGATATAAATCATCCAGATACTGTTTATTTCATAATGGCAAGTCCGCAATTTCAGTGGAGCCCTCGGTTTGGTATGGCATATCAGGTTGGTAATGAAGCTATTCTCCACTTTAGTTATGGTCATTTTTTCCAAATGCCGCCCCTCTATGCCATGTTAAGCAACTACGACCGATTAATAGCGACCCAGAGCTTCCAGTCTTCCATTATGGGCAATCCTCAACTTAATGCTGAAAAAACTATCACCTATGAAGTCGGTCTCTGGCAAAAATTAAACAGGTCGATGAGTCTAGAGGTGAACGTGTTCTATAGAGACATTTATGAACTCTTAAGCACAAAAGTTATCACCACATATAACACAATCAAATATGGTATGTATACCAATAAGGACTATGGAAATGTGAGAGGAATGGAGCTAAAATATGAGCTCAGGAGTGGACCCTTATCCATTTTCACAAACTATACACTGCAATACACAAAGGGAAACGCTGACAACCCTGCTCAATCCTATAGCCGGGAAGGAAACAACCAGGATCCGGTAAGCAAACTCATCCCAATGAGCTGGGATCAGAGACACACTTTTAATACAACTGTTGGATACAATACAAGCTCTTACGGGGTCTCACTCACTGGATATTATAACTCAGGAACTCCCTACACTTTCTCTCCATCTTCTGTAAATCCTCTAGCTGCAATCAATCTTTTACCTAATAATGATTATAAACCACCAAACTATACCGTTGACATGAACGGGTATTACAATATAAATATATTTAATCAATTTTCAGGTAGACTAACTTTTCTGATCTACAATATTTTTGATCGCCTCAATGAATATGGTGTCAACTCACAGACCGGAAGAGCCTACACTGCCCTTATTACAGATTCTGACAGAAGGAACTTCAGAAGCAACTTTACCACTATTGAGGATTCTTATCAGGACCCCAGTGCATTTTCAGCGCCAAGAACCATTAAAATTGGATTAGAACTAAATTTATAACCCTCAGATGACAAAAAACATATTCTCCTTTATCATATTTTCTGTTTTTAGTGTCGCAACAGCTCAAATTGTTTATGAAGGCCCTGATGATCCTGCAAGCGACCCATCTAATATCCGTGATGCGCGCATGGATGGCAACCGCATATTGCTCTATTTTAAAAATACAACTCAATTATCCAACTGGGAACCTGGTGGATTGAGTGATGTATCTATCTGGCCCAACGACCCAACTGGTACCAGGATGGTTGACGGCATAGGTTTGCTGATTGGTGCCAAAGTATATATTTACAATGACCAGGACTCCACTACCCTGGATACACTTATCATAGATGACCCATTAGCGATCGCAAATTCTTTATTTTCCGACCCGGAAACTTTGCACGAAGCGTACTTCCTGCAAACAGAATATCGGGAAGAGGTTGATCATAATGATGCAGGAACGGTTAATTGGACCTTACAGCCGGTTGAAGGTTATTTTAATCCATCACAAAATTATCCTGCTATGAGTGATGATCCAAACAGCTGGCCCCTGGAGGGATGGCCCTATACAGGATCAAATAAACAATGGGCAGGCGAATGGGACGGACGATTTGGTAGGGGAGTAAAATATGCAGATCTCGAAGCGTATTTTGTTGCCAATGATGCACAGGACCAGGAGTATTTACAAAATAAATGGGTCTACTCAGGAAATACTATGCCGGAATCCTGTTTAGATCCATATACAAATATAGACAGTTGTAATGTGCACTGCGATTCATCCTGTATCCCAACAGAAGCCTTTGAGTATTATCCTCGACCGGATAACTTTATTCAGGAGTCAGCATCGGTACAGCCAGGGCTGCCCTGGGGTGGTCTTGGAATCAGGGTCGTTGCAAGAGCATTTCAGTGGAACAATCCACTGGTAAGAGACGCGCTATTTTGGGAATACAATATCTTTAATGTGTCGGACCATGACATCACTGAGGTTGCCTTTGGCTACTGGGTGGACAACGCTATTGGGGGAGAAAATGCTGATGATGAATATGGATACTTTGAAACAGATCTTGATCTATCCTATTCATGGGATGAGGACGGCGTAGGTTTTGCCGGGAGCACACCTGGTATTATGGGATTTGCATTCTTGGAAAGTCCTGGAATTGCCTACGATAATATTGATAATGATAACGATGGACTCTTAAATGAAGAAAGAACAAATGAGGCTGGACAATTGATTGGTCCTTATGATGGGATATACGATATTACAAGATTTCTAGAGTTTTATGGTTATGAAGAAAGTGAACTAAAAGAACATTATGAAGGTGATGAAGACCAAGATTGGAGACCTCCTGTTTTTGATGAACAGGGTAACTGCATTCAGGTGAATGATGATGTTGGGTTAGATGGTGTCGGTCCAAATGATGTAAACTATAATGAACCTGATGCAGATGGGACAGAGTGCGATGGAAGGCCAAGCACAGATGGTCTGAAAAACAGTGAGCCAAACTTTGCCACCACAGATGTCTCTGAATCCGATATGCTTGGGCTAACAACTTTTCAACTATTTCGAATAGACTCCCACACACCAAGTAGTACAACCAAGTGGTTTAAAAATGATGATGTTATGTGGAACATGATGCAGGATACCCTTTTGATGCAGTACAATGCATCCTCCTCAAATTTGGTAGAATTGTTTGCATCTGGTAAGTTTCAATTATCTAAAAATCAGTTTGAGCATATTTCCATGGCGGAGCTTCATTCATTTGATAATCTCACAGGTCAGCCAGGGGGACAGTCACAAGAAGCAACTGCATTATTTGAACTAAAAAAAACGGTTCAATTGATCTACGAAAGTGATTACCGTTTCGCCCAGCCCCCCCTTGCGCCAACTCTTACTGCGGAAGCAGGTGATAATAAAGTAATACTTACATGGAATAATATTTCTGAATTTAGTCGGGACCCCTTTCTTCCCGATTCGATTCAATATGATTTTGAGGGATACAAAATTTATCGGTCTACAGATAAATATCTAAAAGATGCTCAGAATATTACAGACGGGTTTGGAAATCCTATGTTCTATGAGCCCCTGTTTCAGTGTGATAAAATTGATGGGATCACGGGATTTTCTGACTGGGCACCTGTTTTTGGTACATCCTATTATTTAGGTGATGATTCAGGAATAGAGCACAAGTACATCGATACAGATGTACAAAATGGAGTAACCTATTACTATGCCGTTGTTGCCTATGACTATGGGGTAGCTCCTAACTCTCAGATTGAATCAGGGATTCCTCCATCAGAGAACAATGCTATAATTGAACTGGATGAGAATGAATATGTGATTGGGATTGGGCAGAATGTAGCTGTGGTTACTCCTGCAGCACCCTCTGCAGGATATATTGATCGCAGCATTGATGTTGAAAAAAATATTATAGGTACTGGAAACATATTTGTTGAAATAACGGCACCAAACGCTATAATTGATGACCAAGAGTATTTCATTACGTTTACTAATGAAACAGATAATGAAAATTATATAACTGCAAATGGGTTGACCGTACATAAAGTATTAGATCCTCCCATAGATCTGGGTTGTACATCTGGAAACTGCACCAATTTTTCTGGTGAAAACGAGTGCGCTGACTCTGGATGTGGTTGGTCAGAAATTCAATTTTCAGATGGTGTGTTTGAAGATATACTCGGCAGCGGAGTTTTATTTCATTTTCTTAGTGAGACCTCAGATAGTCTAACGATTTATGGAGAGTGGAATTTCCCGGGGCTTGTATATCTTACATTTCTCAATGACAATTCTTGTTCCAAAGCTATTTTTCTTTATGGAGGTGGTGGGCTTGTTGAAGTTGGAACGTGGTACTCTTCTCATATAGAGTATAGAGAGAATATTGATTGCATTGGAACAGCAGCGATAATAAATGACGTTCAATTTGATTTAACAGTGAGTGATGATAGTACATTTGTGTTTGATGGAGACCCTCTCTCTTCCGGGCAAACATTCTTTGCAGACTACTTAGTACAGTCCACTTGTACAAATAACAGTAACTGTGAACAGATTTATAATGAACAGGATTGTGTTGCTACATCCATGTGTTCATGGGAAAAACAATATACCAGTCTTATATATGACGAAAAACCTATAGAGGGATGGGTAAATGATTTTCCCGGAAAAAATCTGATTCATGAAACCGTTAATCAAGCCAATGGGTTAACCTATGAATACTGGACCCTAAATCCTGATGAGGAGATCACGACAGATGTTTTTGAAGGTGTGAACATCAGAATAAACGGAAATGTTGACACTGCGAGAGTGGTCGATAAAGGTGGTGAATGGATTAATGAGGGCGAAACGAACCGTGCCAATATAGAGCTGTTATTTAACAAACAATTGTCCAAGCTTGAGCCATGGGATTATTCTATTACCTGGACAGGAGATACAACCACTACTAAAACAAACCTGACAATCGATACATCTGTTATAATCATCGATGAACAAATGAATCCAACTGAAGTGATTGGCGGAAATTTTGACTTTTTGGTTATGAACTTGTTTTCTGGGGATACCCTTGATATGGCGGTAAAAGATATGAATGGAAATGGTCTTTATGATAATGTGGGCGACAAAATTCTTGTGGGAAAAACACAACCCGACACAACAGATAATGGGCAAGATACTCTTGAGTGGGTACATACAAACTTCTCCATCATTTTCATGGAAGATCCATCAGATGGTGTGGAGAACTATCCACTGCCAGGGGATGAACTACTTATATCCTTTGAAAGACCGTTTTGGAGTACGGACACAGTTCAGTTCACAACTCACGCCCCTGACACAGTTAGCCCATCAGCTCACAATAGTGTCATGGAAAATATTAAGGTAGTCCCCAATCCATATGTGGGGACAAATAAAATGGAAGAGGCAATTTTTAATACAAAATATAACCAAAGAAGAAAACTGATATTTACCCATTTACCCATGCGGTGCACCATACATATCTTTACTGTCAGTGGCACATTGGTCGATCGCATACAGGTGAATAATTCTATTGATAATGGTCAGACAGAGTGGGACCTTCTAACCAATGAAGGACTTGAGATTGCTGCAGGTATGTACATTTATCATGTTAGGTCAGATATACCGGGGCTCGAGGGGCAGGAAAAGATGGGGAAGTTTGCTGTCATTAAATAATCAATGCCCATGAAAAGAACCATTATATATAAATATATTACTCTACTGATTACTGTAAGTACGGCATTCTCAGTAAATAGAAATGGTACAACAGCTGCCAATTTTCTTGAAATAGATTTAGGGAGTGCTGGATCATCCATGGGTGGTGCTTATGTGAGTCTCGCAAATGATCTGAGCGCTGTATACTGGAACCCTGCTGGTTTATCTGCAATTAAAAACAGAGAATCATTGTTCCTATATCAACCATGGATTATAGGTATTAATAACATTTTCGCTGGGGTAGGATTTGAACTGCCGAGAATTGGGACGTTAGCGTTCACCATCAATTATCTTGATTATGGAGATGAAGAAGTGACCACGGTTGACCAGCCTGATGGTACCGGTGAGCTATATACCGCAAACGAGTATGCCTTAAGTATTTCATATGGCAGGAGGATTGTAAATTGGTTTTCATTTGGTGCCTCTGCAAAATATATTTCTTCAAATATATGGCACAATAGCGCTAGCGCTTTTGCATTAGATTTAGGTGTTATAGTGGATACAGATTTTTTTTCTGTCACAGGAGATCGCCATAACGGACTCAAGATTGGAATGAGTATCTCAAATTATGGTACACACATGAAATATGATGGTATGGATCTTCTTAATCCTATTGATATTACAGATGACTATGGGAATTTTGAAAATGTACCTGGGCAATTTAAAACTGATGAATGGGAGCTCCCTTTGCTGTTTAGGATCGGTGTATCAATACAACCTCTTTATTCGTCATCTCAGGTACTTACCCTCTCTATTGATGCACTACACCCAAACAATAATAGTGAATCTATCAATTTTGGGGGTCAGTATGAGTACCGCATCCCCGGAGGAACAAGTTTGTTTTTAAGGGTAGGTTTAAAAGGTACAAATAAAGTCAATTTTGAAGAGATAGACTTTGGTTCGAGCGAAGGTAAAACAAGAATCGAGAAAGTAAATAATGCGGAATACGGTTTCACATACGGTGGTGGCTTAAAAATAAATTTGGGTAGAAATCAAACTATAAAAATTGATTATGGATATAAGGCAATGGGCATGCTTGGGAATATGCACCAATATTCATTGGGATATATCTTTTAGTATAACATTAATTTTATTTTGAATAAAATCGGTCACTGAAATGACACGATATTCAACAGGTATATTAATTATTGCACTTTTTTCTTTTTACACCTGCAGCAAAGAAGTTAAAGAAACTCCCCGGTTATCGATAAAAATACCTGAAAACAACATTATTGCCAAAGTTCGGGACAAGATTATCACGGTGAATGAATTTATTAAGAGAGCAGAATATACAGTCCGTCCTGCCTATTGCAGAGGTGACAATAATATTCATAAAAAAATAATTCTTAATTCACTTATAGGAGAGAAACTTCTTTCTCTAGAGGCAATCGACATTTCACTGTCACCTCACTTGGTAAGATACCTGAAAGGAAGAAAAGAACAGGCGATGAGGGAACTATTGTTCTATGAAAAGGGCCAAAAAGATATTCAAATTTCTCCTGAAATCCTTGATAGTTTTTCATCAACAGCAGCCAGAAAATATAGGGTTATCTTCTCTAGACTGCCAGACCAAATGATCGCAGATGAAATACACCATTTCATGGATCAGGGAATAAGTTATGAAGAGATTTTTGATGCAGCTTTTGGCCTGGACTCTATTCCTGAACGCAGTATTGATTTTTTTTCTGAGGTAGATCCTCACATTGTTGATAAAATATTTTCTGTGAATTTAGAAAAGGATGAAGTATTACCGCCTTTTAAAATAATTGACGGATCCTATCTTTGGATAAAGATTAAAGGCTGGACCAAAATGCCGGCAATCACAGCAACAGCAAAAAATGTTTTTCTCCAGGATATCGATAAAAAATTGAATAGGTTGGAGGCAATCCGTAAATATAATGAGTATACTACCGAACTCATGGCAGGGAAAAAAATGGACCTGATTGAACCGGCATTTTTAAGATTTTCGGATATAGCTTCAACCTACTACCTCGGGCACATAAATGATAATAAATTGATAGAGGCTATCTGGAATATTCATGAAGAAATTGATGAAAAACCGGATTTTTCTTCAATGGAATCCTATGAAAGAGAAACGCCTCTCATGTATTTCGATGAGAGAACTTGGTCAGTCGGAGAAATTCAGGAATTAATTGAGTCTCACCCTCTGGTTTTCAGAAAAAAAAAGATCAAAAAGAATGAATTTCCTGAACAATTAAAATACGCCCTTGCAGACCTCATAAGAGATCATTACCTAACTGCAGAGGCCTATAAAATGGGGTATGATAAACAACATTCGGTATTGCTGGAGAAATATCTCTGGGAAGATCATTTATATGCCTCACTAAAGAAGGATCAGGTTCTGAAAGAAAAAGGATCGAGTACCGAAAATGATGAAGACAATTTAAACGTGATGAATGACTATATCGGGATGCTGCAGAAAAAATATTCAGGCCAGATCATAATTAATTTTCGACAGTTCAATAAAATAAATTTGTCCCATATAGATATGGTCGCACTTAAACCATCTGCTCCCTATGGGCATCTTGTTCCTTCTTTTCCAATTTTGACACAGGATCACAGTATCGATTACGGAAAGGATATCCACTATCTTCAGAGCAATGATAATAATCAATAAAATTTTTCTCCAGCTGTCAATCATACTTATAGCTCTATTGTTTTTTAGCTGCAGTGAAAATAGTAACAGAGCAACCGTTGAAGGATGTACTGATGCCACAGCCTGCAACTTTATTATAGACGCAAAGGCAGATGATGGTAGCTGTATCTATCCAGGTGATGAGGGAACTGAATTTGAAATTTTCTGTACTTGCGAAGGAGATACACTTGACTGTACCGGTCTGGTGTGCAGTGATATAAGTAATGTCGAAAATGATAGCTGTGGAGTCTGCCGAAATTTGACCGATGATAAATGGAATAGTTCCTGCTCCGGGTGCATGGATGAGGATGCATTTAATTATGACCCGGACGCTACGATTGATGCCAACTGTGTGTATGATGCTTTTGCTGATACAGCACAGTGGGAGCTTGTGTGGAATGATGAGTTCAATCTTAACTATATCAATCAATCAAAGTGGAATTATGAAGAGTGGGGACCGGGAATGGTTAACGATGAGCTGCAGGCATATACGAACAGATCTATCAATTCCTATATTGAAGACAGTTGCCTTGTTATAAGAGCTCACCACGAAAACTATGGCGGGGCAAACTACACATCTGCACGGATGAATTCAGCCGGTAAGGGAGACTTTTTATATGGCAAAATAGATATCAAGGCAAAACTACCCTCTGGAGCTGGGACCTGGCCAGCGATCTGGATGCTACCGACAGACTGGGTGTATGGTGGATGGCCTGCAAGCGGAGAGATCGATATTATGGAACATGTGGGCTGTAATCTAAACTGGGTAAAGGGCTCTATTCACACAGAAGACTGCAACTGGAAAGATGGCTGCCCCAACCAGTCTGCTGGAGGAAACGGACAAGACCATTATCTAGAGGGGGTATCAGACAATTTTAATATTTACAGTGTTGAATGGACTGCATCCAAAATAGATTTTTTTATTAATAATAACCATTACTGGACGTTTACAAATACTGGTACGGGATCAGGAATGTGGCCTTTTGACCAAGATTTTCATGTTATTTTAAACCTTGCAATAGGTGGTTCATGGGGAGGAATATGTGAGATTGATAATTCAAGTTTTCCCCAGGAGATGAAAGTGGATTTCGTTCGTGTTTATAAGAGTATAAGTGAATAATTCTTAATATTCGCTATGGCTCCCAGACAAATGTTGCCATGGACTGTGGGGATAGCGAATGATTGAAATATATATCATTCCAGTTTATTTTGTAACTAACAGTGTTCCAACCGGGATTTAGTGTAACCACCACAAGAGAACCATCTGGATTTTGAAAGGCAACCGTTTCAAGCTCTCCATCAAAAGTATTTGAGTATATACGGTTTGCGCCCTGCTGAATAAACTTGCAGAAATGCCCAATAATATAGTAGTCTATCTCCTTTTCATAGTAATCATCCTCAACAGTGACCACACCTGTACAGTTCGGACATCCTCCGTTATAGGGTCCACTCTCTGTATCGAGGGCTAGGTTCCAAAGGAGAACATTTTTTGACCAGTTTTTTAGAACATCAAAAAAGTAAGTTTTTGCAAAAAAGGAGAATGCCTCTTCCCAATCGTCCCAGCCTGTGAAGTTTGTTCTCTCAGTAAAATAGATTGCTTTGGCGGGGTTCAGGTTGTGGATCTCACTCTGAAAACTTGCGGTAGCACCATGAGTATATCCGTGAAAAGCGCTCCCAGAAATATATGACACTGCTAGGGGATCATTGTAGACGGTGCTGATAAAATCAAACGCGCCTGTATCTCCTGGTCCATCATAGTTATGATCAAAAATAACAATTTCTGTATCAATTCCATTTTCAGCAAATATCGGCCCTAGTATTTTAATAAAATCTCTTTGTTGATCTCCTGGCATATATAGACCTGGGTAATCCACAGGGCAGTATAAAGGTTCATTCTGAATTGTGATTGCATGAATCTGAATCCCTTCATTAGCATATTCTTCTATAAATTTCACAAAATAATCAGCATAGACAGAATGCATTTCTGTTCTTAGTCGACTATTCCAATTATTTCCACAAACAAACTGGCCGCTTGTTTTCATCCAGCCAGGGGGACTCCAGGGAGAACCCATAATCTTTATTTCAGGATTTATGGCGAGAATATCTTGAAGAACGGGAATGATGTGCTCTCTGTCTCTTTCGATTGAAAAATCTGAAAGTGTTGTATCATTCGGGGTCTCTGCATATGAGTAGTGCTCACCCTGAACAAAATCTGATGAACCCATTGCCAGTCTGATGTAGCTAATACCGATTCCACTATCAGGTGAAAATAAATCTTCTATAATTTCTTCTCTTCTGGTAGAATTATCAATGAGCCAGGCAGAGGAGTTTGTGAGTGCAGCTCCAAAGCCATCGATCTCCTGATAATTTTCACTAGTAATAATATTGACGTCTAATGCTGTGGGAGGGGAACATTGTGTCCCAAAATATCTATCATTTAGTTGTTCTAGTCTATGATCTAATCCTAGGTCAGTGTGCCAAGTTTCCACGTTAATTTCTGAGAGATTTTGATTTTCAACAAAAACGCTATATTCAACCTCTTTAGAATTAAAGCTGTTATCATAAGCGACTACTTTGATAGTGTATATTTCACAGTTAGTATATTCGCTGGTATCCCACTCGTATTCATAGGGCACACTGTTGTCTGTAAACACTAGAGTATCATCGATAATAAATTCTATTTTACTGACTCCAGTATTGTCATTTGCTTCCACGGTGATTGTGACAATGCCCTCAACTGGTAGAATGGTGCTGTCTGTAAAACCAACCAAGGATAGCTCTGGGGCAACTTGATCGGACAATATTTCATCCTCTTCACATCCGAAAAAGGACAGATAAACAAAAGCAATAAGAATGATTGTTGATGTTATTTTCAATTATATATCATAATGTAAAATTTTTACATTATATGAAAATATATTATACATTTCTCTTTGAATATTATTATTTTTTTATTATAATCCTCATAGAAATTAAATAAGATATTGAATAAGAAATACTTTATATATAAGTTGAAAATGCCGTTTCAGAAACAAGATTAGGAGAAATCATCATGAAAAAATCTATCCTTCCACTAACAATATTATCTTTTAGTTACCTTTTTGCGATCAATGTCACCTTTCAGGTGAACATGCAATACACTGATCCCAGTCAGGGAGTCTATATCCGCGGTGGTAATATCGGGTCATCCTTACCTGACACCCCTTCCATGGGATATCAGATGAGCGACGATGATGGTGACCTGCTCTATGATGTAACACTTGAGCTTGATGCTAACTCACACTATACCTATAAGTTTGCCACAGGTGAGTCCTGGAACTGGGAAGGCAACTGGGAGAATGTTCCCGCTGAGTGTGGTGAGGGTGACTATACAGATCGTTTTATGGATACGGGCGAGGAGGACACGACTCTTGGTCCGATATGTTTTGGGAGTTGTGAAGATTGTGTTGATGAGACTATCAATGTCACTTTTAATCTTGATATGAGTGATGTTGAGACCTCATCAGATGGAGTTTTTGTGGGTGGCGGTGGAACGTTTGGTGTTCCTGGCGACAACCCCATGAGCGATGACGATGGAGATGATGTCTGGACAGCTACGTTTGAGCTTCCAGCGGGTCTAAGTACAGATTACACATTTTTGAATGGTAACTGTGGTGACTGGAGTTGTAAAGAAAATATTGCCGGACAGGACTGTGCGGTCCCACCATATAGTGATCGTCACATTGATCTGGGATCAGATGATGTAACAGTGAACGCATGTTTTGCTGTTTGCGGTGATGGTTCCTGCTCAGATTTAACACTACCAGAAACTGTTAATGTTACTTTCCAAGTGAACATGAATGGTTATGACTGGGGAACGTATGATCCTGCTACATCACTTCATGCAACAGGAAACTACGAAGGTTGGACTGGCGCTGGAACATTACTTTCAGATTCAGATGCTGATGGTATCTATTCTGCAGTTGTAGAAATTATTGAAAATACTACAGGCGTTGAATACAAGTATGTTATTGGTGGATGGGGCGGACCTGAAAGTGGAGCCGAACTCGGCAGTGACTGTGACTATAACCCATCTGATGAATATAATAACTATGGTTTTGATGTTGCTACAGATGACATCGTTTTGCCTGCCTATATTTTTGGTGGTGGATGTAGTGTTTCAGAAGAACCTCCGAGCCCTGTACAGGTAACATTTCAGGTGGATATGTCTCACAACCCTGAGGTCCTTGATGGGCACACCATCGCACTCCAAGGAGAGTTTGCTGGCTGGTGGCCCGGAATTGTAATGACGGATGTTGATGGGGATAGTGTTTTTACAGCTACCGTTGAATT